>Ga0160423_10001298_pt1 | contig 20918 bp, 19 predicted proteins | sample CRUFie14St8metaG_FD_108191 | JGI IMG/M metagenome (GOLD analysis project Ga0160423, IMG submission 108191) | Marine microbial communities from the Costa Rica Dome - CRUD Field 142mm St8 metaG | ecosystem: Environmental > Aquatic > Marine > Oceanic > Photic zone | place: Costa Rica: the Eastern... | reverse complement strand
GATGGCAATGTGCTTGGCGCGGCTGTGGATGCTCCATCTCCGCCTCAGCCTCCCCAGCCTCCACCACCTCCGCCCTCCCCACCACCGCCGCCATCTCCTCCCCCTCCTCCGCCACCATCCCCACCTCCGCCGCCATCTCCTCCCCCACCTCCGCCACCATCCCCACCTCCGCCGCCATCTCCACCTCCACCTCCGCCACCATCTCCACCTCCGCCGCCATCTCCCCCACCGCCGGTGAATCCATCGCCCCCACCACCACAATCACCACCATCACCTCCACCGGTGAATCCATCGCCCCCACCACCACAATCACCACCATCACCTCCACCGGTGAATCCATCGCCACCACCACCACAATCACCACCATCACCTCCACCGGCGAATCCATCGCCCCCCCCACCACAATCACCACCATCACCTCCACCAGTGAATCCACCCCCACCCGTGCAACCACCGCCGCCATCTGCGCCACCTCCTCCGCCGCCAGAGCCCAAGGACGAGGTCGTGCTCAAGGTAGATTTCTCCCTCGTCTTCGAGAACGTCGACTACGCCCAGCTCGAGCAGGAGAACAAGCTTGAGTCCCTCGCCGAGGACCTGCAACGCGCTTGGGCTGCTGAGGCTGGGGTTCCATTAGAGGCCGTGGTGGTCACGCTGAGGCAGGGATCACCGAGATCGAGATCAGATTCGTTGGAGAGGAGAAGATGGCGGACGCGGAGACCCTGCAGCAGGGCGTGGAGGACTACGCGGTGGTTGTGGACGTCATCAAGGACAGCGGCGAGCTTAGCTCTGCCCTGGGAATTCAGGACGCCAGCGCGCTCACAGTTGATGAGACCAAGTCCTTCACCAGGATCGACGGCTCGGTTCAGATCGTGGAGGAGGACCCCACCAAGAAAGACGAGGACTGGTTCTCTTCCGGTAAAAGGATCGTCATCCTAGCCTTTGGTGGGCTCCTCGTGCTCACTCTCGGATACTGCGGCATAAGCAGGAAGTACGGGAGCAAGAAACCGAGCGCATACCTGGCGAAAATGAAGCAGAAGGACAGGATCAACCAGGACCAGCTTCTGCCGACCACCATCAAGACGAACTCACAGGCGGCCAACCGCCATATCACATTTAACCCGCTCTCGGACGGGCTCTAGTGGTTGGTAATCCAGTGGTGCGCCCATATTTTGCCAATTTTGTGTATACCAAGTTAAGCCAGGGCCAGCCCCTCATTGCCCGGTCAAGCGGACACATCATCCGCCCGGGGATCTGGGTTGGCGTGTGTGGCAAAACACCCAATCTATTTACAAAGTTATATATCATTACAAAGTATGTCATGCATGCTCTTCAACCCCACCCCCCCCTCCCATGCCTGCCCCTGGACTCGATTCCGACGAAATCGATTTGATCGAATCCCCGGGAACGAGCAGAAAAAAACCAGCAGGACCCCTGCAAGGCGGCTGAGCTCAGCAGCAGACCACGGAGTGTGCGTGTGGCGGGAGGCGCGGGGACGAGGACGTTGAGTCGACCCCAGACACTTAAGAGTCAAAGGCCGAGCTCGACACCATGAAGCTCGACGCGAACATGCTTCGTTATTTGTCCAAGGAGGACTTCAGGGTGCTGACGGCCGTGGAGATGGGCCAGAAAAACCACGAGTTAGTCCCAGCGCAGTTGGTGAGCGCTATATCACGCCTGAGGCACGGTGGTTCGTACAAGGTCTTGCGCACGCTTTTAAGGCACAAGCTCATCCACCACGAGAACAAGAAGTACGACGGGTACAGGTTAACGACCTTGGGGTATGACTATCTTGCACTGCGAGCGCTGTGCGCGAGGGGAGTGATAGCGGGCGTGGGCAGGCAGATCGGAGTTGGGAAGGAGAGCGACGTGTATGAAGTGGTCGACGAGGAGGGCAACCTGAACGTGTGCAAGTTCCACAGGCTCGGCCGGACGAGCTTCAGGGCGGTCAAGTCAAAGAGAGATTACCTGAAGCACAGGCAGAACTACTCTTGGCTTTACCTTAGCCGCCTCGCGGCGCGCAAGGAGTTCGACTTCATGAGGGCGCTCGGCGAGAGCGGCATCCCGGTCCCCGAGGCCATCGACTTCAACAGGCACTGCGTGGTGATGTCCATCATCCAGGCCAGGCCCCTGTCCCAAGTGATCAGGCTGAAGAGCCCGGCGAAGGTGTACAAGCAAATAATGCTCAACATGGTGAAGCTCGCGAAGCTGGGGCTGGTGCACTGCGACTTCAACGAGTTCAACATCATGCTGAGCGACGAGGAGGACATCACCGTCATAGACTTCCCCCAGATGATCTCAGTGAAGCACCGAAACGCGTCTCAGCTCTTCCAGCGAGACGTGGACTGCATCGTCAAGTTCTTCACCAGGAAGGTAAAGTACAGCCCGGGCGAGGAGGAGCTTGGGGCGCTGGCGTATCCGACACTGGAGGAGGCCGTGGAAGGCGTGGACCTGGACGACGAGACGATGCTGGACAGGCAGCTCAGGGCCTCCGGGTTCAAGGCGAGGTTGGGGCAGGAAGGGATCCACCCCAGGAGCGACGGCGAAGAAGAGTCAGGGAGCAGTGGGGAGGACGATGGCGGCAGCGATGGCGGAGACTCGCTTTTCGACAGCGAAGAAGAGGAGGCGGCCATGCAGGAGCTCGCGGAGGACCTGAGGGACCTCGGCCTGCGGGAGGAGGGGGAGGAGGGCGAGGACGAAGGTTGCGGCGGCGGTGGCACAGAGGGCCTCCAAGGGTTGCTTCAGGTCGCCCAGGGCTACGGGGGCCCGGGGTCGGGCTCTGCCGCTGCAGGGAATGCCGACGACTCGTCGGACAGGGCGTCCCAGAGGAGTTCCGCGAGCCGGTCGTCCTCTCACAGGGGAAGGGGTTCTGGGGGAAGCAGGGGGGCTAAGCCCAAGGCCAGGGTGAACAGCAACAAGGCGAAGGATGGCAGGCGCGGGCCGCTGCACAAGCACAAGCTCCGCGTGTCAAAGGGGGACTACTAGAAGGTCGCAAAATCGTGTAGTACTACAGCAGTCGCTACGTTTTTTCTTTATTCTACACATTCTTTTCCAAAGCTAGCAGTCAGCTAACAGTCCTTCTCCCGCTCGTACTTTGGTGGAAAGCTTGGGCAGCCCTCAGCCATGTGCTCCTTCAACGGCACGGTGTTGTGGTCATTCAAGTTGAGGGTGTACTTCCCCATGATCTGGCAGGTCCTCGTTCCCTCGTCAGAGGACTCATCAGATCTGTCGCACTGCTCTGGAAAGTCAAAGCTAGGGTCGAAGATCTGGAGCTTGTGAACGTCATAGGGGGTGAACTCCCCGCAGTTCACGTTGCTCCCCACCTCCTGGAACACCCCGGCCTCCTTCCACGTCCTGCAGACGAAGACGCTGCAGACCATGGAGGGCCCTGTCATGGTCATGTTGGGGAACATCTCGTACGTCCAGTCGTCCTGCTCCGGGATAGTGGGGAGCTCAGACAGATAGAGCGTCTTGTCCTCGTTCTGTGGCCTCCCCTCAAGGAACTTTCGGATCACCTGGAGGGTGGAGAGCCCCATGGTGCCTACTCTCTTGTTCAGGGCCTGGAGCCACATCTTCTGGGCGACCACGGTTGAGATCCTGTCGTAGAAGATGGCCAGGACCTCTAGCAGGATCCACGACATGCACCGGTCGAACTTTGGGGGAACGCAAGGGTAGTTCATCTCCACCGTGTCGATCCAAGAGAAGATCATGTTCTCGTATCCGTAGTCCAAGCCCTCAACTTGCTCGAACCACTCCCACGCCTTCACCTCGTTGAACTTTCGCCTGTACTCTGGTGCCAAGGGCGCCCAAACCACGTGGTGCTCCGCCCTCTGCGCCTTCGCAAGCCAAACCTCGTAGGGAGTGCACTGGATTCCGTTCGTGTCCCAGTAGGCGTCCTTGGCAGTGCTCTCGCACACGTGGAGCTCGCCCTGGCCCTCGACGCTCGGCCTCCTGAGCGCGACCGCGGTGTGGCCCGTTGTCGATCCGGTCGCCCACGCGAGCGTTGGGTCGAGGCCATCCAACCTCAGAATGCCGAAAAAGTCTCCGCTGTGGATCAGGCTGGAGTTCAGCTGCAGGGGGCTCGCCGCCCTGGCAGGATCGCGGGGCTCCATGAAGGGCTTGATGCCCTGATACTCCTTCAGGTATGCAAGGTTGTCCCTCTCGCTGAACGGATTGACGTCCCGCGTAGCAAAGGGAACAAAGAGAGATGCGGTTCTCACGGCGTCTCTAATGATGCTTGCCCAGCTACCCTTCCTGAACAGGAAGACGTGGAGACCCCTTTCGTACAGGTACCAGTTCTCGTCCGAGGTGAGTTCCTTGGTATCCCAAGTCACCTTGTGGGCGCCCCCCTGAGCAAAGTTGAGGACCTTGAACCCGTTCCCGGAAAAGATCACGAGCGTCTCGACACAAGGCTCGAAGATCTCCTCTCTCTTATCTCCCAGGAAGAACAACAGGTGGAGTTCCGTGCCGACCTCCTCGCTCCTGTCGACCTCGAATCCTATCTCCTTGTAGCAGTGGCCCTCCGTGGCGTGACCCTCCATTGCCTGCGGCATGATCGTTCCCAGGTAGGACGGGAGGAAGCCGAACCACTCGGCCTTGGCGTCGCCAACATCCTCCCCGGACGCCACCCTCCTCATCACGTCGCGCCTCACCTCCTCGCGCAGCCTGTCGTGCAAGCGGTCCGTGGACAGCTCCCCGAAGGCGAACTGAGGGCCAAGGAAGCCTCTGGGCCAAGCCCACGAAGCGTTCTCGGCCGGCGTCTCGAAGAAGGCATCGACGAGGGCGTCGCCGCTCCCGGACCCTGTCCAGGTCCTCGGGCGCGGGGCGTCTCTGACGCACGACACCGCGCAGGCGCCGAGGAGAACCCACAACACAAAACCCACAGCGTAGGTCCACTTCAAGTTCGCAAGCCTCGACATCATCATCGTCTTCCTTCCCGGGCGGTCACAGTAGTGTGTCTCGCGTCTCCCAAAGGCTGCGCACGCGGCGAGAGCGCCACCTACCGCTCCGCTTGTTTGCCCCCCGCCCCCCTCCGCTTCGAGGCACTGCTCTCGACTTCTGATGGGACGTCCCTCATTTTCAGGTTATGTCAAAAGGATCAAGGCACCATTAAAATTCGGTGAGAGACGTTGCGCACGTGGAAGGGGGGGGGAGCTTGCCTTGAAGACGGACGAGCGCGACGAGCGCGCCAGGAGACGGTGGGGGGCGAGCGGGGCCAAGGACAACGAGAGGCGGCGGCCGAAGGACCTTCTCTTCGAGGCGGCGGCCAGGGGGCGGCGGCCAGGGGGAGCGAAAAGAGGTTACGCGCGTTCGTCCGTCGGTCGGCTGCTCTCGCCGGAGAGGTCCACACACATGATGTTGTCTAGCTCTACGAGTCGGGGAGCAAAAGCGGACGGCGTTTTCGTCTCGCGGCTGGACGGGACCCGCTGGAGTTGGAATATGGAGCTGGCCCTTTCTCTGGTCCTGGACCACATGGCCACAAAAGACGAGCCAAGAGGGGTGGTCGTGCCCGACCTTTTCCGGTGTCGAGCGGTGTGCAAGCGTTGGAAAGAGCTCGCGGACCTGAACCAAGGAGAGCGGTGGTATGCCTGCGTGCCTCCGTCCGTCAATTGCTCGAGCAGCGGCATGCCGAGAACGCAGCTCCTGAAGTGCCTGTTTCATCGTGAGATGGACCTCGCGCAGCAGCGCAGGCACCTGGCCGAGGCCTACTACCTGGTGTACCTCCAGGACCGGATGAAAAAGGAGGAAGCGGAGGCGGAGCGCAGGAGGAGGGAGGATGCCGCGCCCGACGACGACAACGAGATGATCATGCGGGATCCCGGCGCACTGTCGTACCCGGGGGTGGACAGGGCCATCTCCTCCTTCTCCCTCTTTCCCGAGGTGCGGAGGCCAACCGCGGAGGAGCTCAGCAATTACTGTCACGGCCTGTGCTTCCCAACTGGGCCCTTCTTGGGCCTCGGTCTGCCGGGCGTCGCGCTCCAAGACTCTGTGCTCGCCTGCGCGGACGCTAGGTACTGGTGGTACAATCCCAGCGAGGCCCTTCCCGCTAGGGACGACATGGAGACCAGGGTGTGGGTCGCTTTGTGGCTGTGGTGCTGCGCGAGGGCGAGGACACAGCTGGAGGGCACCACGGCGGACTTCAAAGCCACTACGGAGGTCCAGACCACCTGGGACCTGTGCACGGAACACAAGCAGAGGCTGTCGGAGATTATCCGCCCGTTCTTGGCCCTGAGGTACGCGGGGAGGGAGGGAGAGAACTTGAATGCTCCGCTCGCGGATCACGTTTCCGGGGCGCACTGGCCGGCGGGCAATGGCAGGGGGGCCGAGGAGCTCCGGGGGGCGCTGGAGTCTGAGTGGGCGGCCATGGCGGCCGACCGCGTCGACGGCCTCCTCGCCCGCGGCGCAAGGGACCTCGACAGTCTCTCGCTCGCCCTGAGCGGCCTGAGCAGGTACCAGCAGGCCGCCGGAGAGGATGTCATCGCGAGGCACGTCGAGCGGTGCGCAAAACACTTTGTGAGCGAGACGCTGCCGGCCGCGGAGGCGAGGGCGAAGGATGAGGCGGCCACCATGGAGGGGGAGGGGGGTAGCGAGGGTGCTCCCTCCAAGAAGCCGCGACTGAACCGGTCCGTGCTGCCCGGCTGCGCCAGGATCCGGGATGCCGTGGAGAGGAGGTGGCACCTCGAGGCGAGGAAGCGAAAGCTGCTGAGGGAGCGACCCAATATATGCCTGATGTGCGTGGCTGCCGAGGGAAAGGGGGCCAAGAAGAACGACAGGGCCATGAAGTGCGAGTTCAAGATGTGCGGCAGATGCTGCAAAGCTAGGTTTGCCGCAAGCGGCGGGGACCAGCCCTGTAAGGAGCACGGGCAGTGCCACCGCGAGAGGCCAAGGCTACCGCTGAACTGGAGCGGCAGGAGGAGGAGGAACGCGATCTTCCTCGGGAGGCCCACGACGGGAATCAGGACATGGAGTCCGGAAACGGGACATGGAGTCCGGACTTGATTGTGTTTTTGCAATTTACAAAATGGTTTGTATGTGTGTGTGCGTTCTTACGAAGAGGGCTTAGGCCTCGTCGGAGAAGAGGGAGTCGAAGGCGTTGCATGGAATGGTCGTCTCGCTCTGCAGGAACTTGAACTCGAGGTCCTCCCCCCCGAATTGCGAGTTGAGGTTGGCCAGGTCGCCTCCGAAGTACTGGTCCCAGGACACCGGCCCGGTGTTCCTTCCGCGGTTCATAAACCTCCTGCGCAGCTTCTTCTCCTCGACCTTGCGCTTCTTCACGTCCTGCGAGTTCTCGAACTGAGAGCGGCGCCTGAGCTCCCTCTGCACCCCGGCGTTCAGGACCTCCCTGTCGAACCTCTTCTCGCTGACCTCAAAGTTCTCCCTCTCGCCGGGAATGATCTGCACGTTCAGGCTGCGCGAGAGAAAAAAAAAAAAAACGGACAAAAGCGGTGGGCGTGGGTGTGGGGGTCAGCGCCTGGCCAGGAAGAAGGAGCAATGGCTTCGGTGGCGCTGCGGCCGAAACCGTCTGGCCTTCTTCCTCCATCACAAGTGTGTACTTACCTGTACTTTTGCTTCATAAAGAGGCGCGAGCCGTTGGTGCAGGCCCTGCCCGCCGGGGCGATGCTCGTCCCCGAAAGAAACTGGCGCGACGACATGTTCACCATGGTACTCCCTCTGCCCTCTCTCACTTCACCTCGTCTCGCCGCTCGGTCGCCGCTCGGTCGCGCCGCTTTGCCACTTCGCAGACCTCCTCTTTTCTTGTGGCCTTAGATTTCCCTTGTTGCGGCTTCCACCCCTTTCTTATCCGATCGTCCCCAACATTCCCGCGCGGAAATGTTGGGCGAGTTCCCAAAAGTATCCAGAGGCAGGAGGGGGGGGCACTCGACAGGGCTAGGCGGTCGCGATGGTCGAGGAGGCGGAAGGAGAGAGCACGAGCGGGAATGGCGGCATGGTTCCCGGAACCGAACCGGAGGATGGTCTCGACAGCATCGAGGCCAAGAACTTCAGCGCGACGGAGTACCTCAACAAGCTCTTCCCGAACGAGGAGTCCTTGTCGAGTCTAGACGACTTTCTAGTGAAGCTCAGGTGGGTTGGTTTGCGCGCGGGCGAGGCACGAGCGAGGAGGTGGACAGCGTCCGACCTCGCGTGAACATGGCGGACCCCCCCTTCGAGAGGCCACGCCCTCCGTCCTCTACACTTTGACTGGCTGACCGGCAACCTCGGTAATTTCCTGTCGCTCGCCCGTGACACTCGTGCTCGGCTTATTTTTTTTTTTTCGCCTGCAGGCGGCGCATACGGAAGGTGAATGACGAGATCCTCGTTGCGGTCCGACAGCAGAGCCAGACGGGAAGTCGCGCGAAGGAGGACCTCGGCCAGGCCCAACACGGGATCGAGGACCTGTCCGGAAGGATCACCGAGATTAAGGCGAAGGCTGAGCAGAGCGAGACCAAGGTTCAGGAGATATGTCGGGACATCAAGAAGCTCGACTACGCGAAGAGACACCTCACCAACACCATCACAGCCTTCAGGAGGTGAGGAGCCCCCATGATTCCGACCATACCATCTCTCCGTCTCTCGCACTCTCTCGCTCTCTCTCTCGCGCGCGCTGACGCCTCCTCTCCTTCCTCTCTCCCCCTCACCCCGAAAAACCAAACCAAAAACAATAACTAACAACGACGGCGAAAACCCAGGCTGTCGATGCTGATGTCCGCGATTCAGAACCTGCAGGAGGTGGCCGACAAGCGGGACAACAGGGAGACCGCCAACTTGCTCGAGGCGGTGAACCAGCTCGCTTCCCATTTTGAGTCCTTCAACCAGATTCCAAAGGTATGCGAGCTGAGGGGCCAGCTCAGCGCGATCAAGTCCGGCCTCAGGGCCACAATATTCGACGATTTCATCTACGCCACCGCCAAGGAGGATATTCCTCCCGAAACGCTGGACAAGCTCTCGCACGCGTGCAGGGTCGTGGAGGCCATTGACGCCCACGTCAAGGACGAGCTCGTCAGCAGAATCTGCAACAAGGAGATGAGCGCCTACCAGCAGATCTTCTCGACGAATGAGGCGGCGTCCGCGAAGCTCGAGAAGACCGACAGGAGGTACGCTTGGATGAAGAAGCTGCTGACGAGGAAGCAGGCCTTCTGGGACGTTTTCCCCAAGACCTGGGAGGTCTCCTCGCTGCTGTGCACCACCTTCTGCAAGATTACAAAAGCGCATCTCTCGGAGACCTTGGACTCCCAGAGGGACAGCCCAGACGTCGCCAGCCTGCTCAAGGCCTTGCACTGGACGCTGGACTTTGAGAAGGAGCTCAACCTGATGGCGGGGGGCGGGGAGATCAGCCTGTGGGAGGCAGGTGGCGAGGCGGAGGAGGAGGGCGAGCCCGTGGATGAGTCTGAGCTCACGGAGGCCGAGCTTATCAAGAGAAAATACCAGGCTATGCGGAAGGAGAAGGAGGGGGAGCCCGCGTCCGCGGCGGCGCCCAGCCCGTCCAAGGAGGGAGCCTTTTCCGGGAGCATCTCGTCCTGCTTTGAGGCCCACCTCAAGTGCTACGTCGAGCTAGAGGAGAAGTCCCTTCTTGAGACGGTGGACGGCCTGGTCAACGAGGAGACGTGGGAGGCGGAGGGCGGCGAGAACAACGTGATCTCGAGCTCGGTCCAGGTCTTCCTGCATATTAAGAAGAGCTTGAAGAGGTGCTCGCTGCTCACGAAAGGCCAGACCCTCTTCGACCTATCCTCGAGCTTCAAGGTGGTCCTACAGGCCTACGCGGCAAGGCTCATCTCGAGGCTGCCGAGGAGCGCGGCGGGCAAGTCCGCGGTGGGGACCGTGGCGACCACCACGTCTTCGGACTGGCATGTCAAGTTTGACGACAACGAGGAGAAGGTGGTCTGCCTGATCATCAACACCGCTGAGTACTGCTATGAGACGGTCGACTCTCTGGGCCAGTCTATCGCCAAGATTCTGGACAAGCCTTTCAGCAACCAGGTCGAGATGTCCGAGGTGGAGGACGACTTCTCTGGCGTCATCACGACGGCCCTGTCGACGCTCGTGCTGGGCCTGGAGACGCGAGTGGACCAGGCTCTGGGGGACATGTGCAAGGTGAGCTGGGCCGCGTTAGACCTGGTGGGAGACCAAAGCGAGTACGTCAATGTCTTCAGTTCGGTACTGGCGGACAGCATCCCGAGGCTCGGGTCTTTGCTCGACCAGAACAACTTCCGGTTCATGTGTGATAAGTTCACAGCCTCATTCATCCCGAGGTACCGTGCCTCCATCTTCAAGCTCCGCGCGCTGTCGGACTCCGGAACGCAGCAGCTGCTGCTCGACGCTCAGGCCATCAGGACCCTCCTGCTCGACCTGCCGTCCCTCGGGAACCATTCGTTGCCCCCGAGTTACTCAAGGACGGTCCAGCTGGAGATGTCCAAGGCGGAGAATCTGCTCAAGGTCTTGCTGAGCCCTGCGGACGCGATCTTGTCCAACTTTTTGGCTCTGATGCCCGTCACGGCTGCCAAAGAGATGCCCCAGATTCTGGAGCTCAAGGGCCTGTCCAAGCAGGAGCAGCAGGAGGTGCTGGGGGACATGAGCCGCCGGGGGCTCCTGGACGAGGGAGAGGGGGAGCGGCAGAGCAGGGAGGCGGCGGGGAGGAGGATCCCGGACATCAACTGGGGAGACAAGTTCGGGCAGCTCAAGGGCCTGAAGGGAAAGATGAACATGGGGAAGATAAAGGACGCGCAGGCCAAGGGGTCCCAGGCTCTCAAGAGGTTCAACCTCAAGTTCAACAAGGGCTGATTGTGTTGTGCACTAAACCGAGTTTTATTGCTAATGACCGCGCGAAATTTCCCGCCAACATTCCCGCCAACATTCTGCCCGCGTCAGCTCCAAGATCTTGGGGTCCCCATGGACTGCGAAAGGGCGGTGGGGACGGTCGGGAAGTGGGACGTGCCTCGCGGCCGAGGACCGCTCCGGTGACCATGGGCGACAAGTACGCCAGCACCTCGGCGGCGGCCACGAACAAGCAGAAGTTGGTCTGGTTGCTCCTGGCGGTTTGCGTCTTCATGACAACCAAGATCTACTTGAAGTGGTCCACCCCCAAAACGAGGGTGGTGCGCCACGCCGGCTCGGCGACTGGAATCCAGGAGGCCTTCAACAATGTGTACGAGAGGATTGATGTGCTGGAGGAGAGGGTCGCGGCGCTAAGCCAGGCCCACGCGCAGACGACGGAGAGGCTGAAGAACCTGAAGGGAAAGGGTAAGAAGGGATTCGAGGAGGAGAACAGGGGTCCAAGAAACAACTTCTATCTGTCGCAGGTCAAGCCGGGCGACATCTGCATCTTCAAGGCCACGGAGAGAGAGGAGAGTCTCGTGGGCAACCTCGGCGAGAGGACCGTGTCCTACGCGAACCACCTCGGGGAGGTGTACGAATTCACGGACTCCGAGAGCGGCAAGACGGCCTTCCAGCGCTCGTCCATCTTGGCCATGATGCGGTCGTACAAGAACGGAAAGTTCCAGATGCAGTCCAATAAGAAGGGCCGCGTCATCCCAAAGTGGTACGGCGATTTCTGCAATCACGAAAATGTCATCGAGTCCCCCACAGGGGAGAAGAGCGCGTATGGGGGAAGGCCCTGCTCGACCTGCATCCCTTGGCTGCTGACACTTGGGATCAAGGAGTTCAACCTGCTCGGGCTGGAGGACGACCAGGGCCTGTGGCTCGAGTTCGGCACCCGGATCGGGGACACCACCAAGCACCTGTACAAGCTCAGGAAGGGCAAGGGGCCGATCTACACCTTTGACTCCTTCCTCGGGTTGCCGGAGACCGTGGACACCGTGAACACTCCGTTCCGGGAAGGCAAGTACGCCATGAACTCAGACTCTGTGGCCCTCCTGTCCGGTTGGGAAGCTGTCCCGGAGGGCGGAAGTGCCTGGAACAGCCTCAGAATCCCGGAGTCTGTGAAGGTCGTCCAAGGGTGGTTCAACGAAACCGTTGAGGGCTTCCTCGAGGAGCACAGCGGCGAGCCCATCCGCCTCGTGCACATCGACTCGAGCATCTACTCTTCCGCGGCGGAGGTCTTCGACGCCCTCGCGGGGCATGTCAGACCGGGCACGGTTGTTGTCTTCAACGAGTACACGTACTGTCGGGATCAAGATGCTTATATTGCGGACATAGCGGCGAAGGCCTTCTTCGAGTTCCTCGCCAAGACCGGATTGGGCGCCCAGATTCTCGGGTCCACCAAGTACAGCGGCGCTTGGATCCTGCTGGACAGGGAGGAGCTCCCGACGTGGCTCAGGGAGAACAAGAACAAGTACCAGGGCCAGCAGGGCGGTGAAGGGAGCCACGCCGTGGGGGAGGCAAGGGCGGAGGACGCCTCCCAGTACATCGAGGAGGACCGGCCGGGGCAAGACGACGGCGGAGACGAGGAGGGAGACGACGACGAGGAGGGAGACGCGGTGTAGTAGAACGAACGAAATAAGAGAGAGAAGATCAGGCGCATGATCGTTCCCCTCATTCCCGCATATCATCATATGTATAAATTGAGATTAATTAAGGAATGCGGATCACGTTGGCTTTGCGCGTCCAACCGCGCCGATCACAGCGAGAGCGGCCTCCTCGCTAGGAACGCGTCCACGATCTCGTCGGTCACCAGGGCCCGCGCCCTCTGGTGCCTCTCCACCATGTCTGCCAGAACGTCGATGAGGATGGCCTTGATCTCCCCTGTGAGCATCTTCCCGGAGGAGTAGGCCTCCCCGATCTCCGCGAGCTTCTCGTCGTCCTCCATGAAGAAGTTGAGGTACTTCCACGGCACGTCGACGTCCAAGTTCGCTCCCTTCTCCCTCTGCTCCTCCAAGGTTTCCTGGCCACCCGAGAACGCGTACTTGTTGATCTTGGTCTTGATCTGCTTCCTTGTGTCCGTCACGAAGATGCTAGAGTTCGGGTCGCTCGAGCTCATCTTCCCGCTATCCCCCTGGAGCGCCGGGAAGAAGACGCTCTCTATCAGGGCGGGCTTATGGTACCCAAGCTTTGGGACGACGTCCCTGGTCATGCGAAAGTAGGGGTCCTGGTCAATGGCGCAAGGGATGAGGCACCGGACCTTCTTGTTATCGCCGAAGATGTGAGGGAAGGTATCTGGCAGAGCGGGAGAAGCCTGCACCGCCGGGAATGCGACCTTGCCAATGTTGTCCTCGCCCTTGAACCCAAAGATGCCCCTCGCCTTTGTGAGGTGTGTCCGGAAAAAAAAGAAGAGCGGGGAGACGGTTCGGTGGTCAGCCGCGAGTTCTGGTAGGGTGGGAATGGCGCGGCACGTACCTGGTTGAGGGTCACCGATCTCTGGATGCTGTTGATGTTCTCGTAGAACTTGCCGCCGACGTACTCAAAGTCTTGGAAGAGGAAGGTCCTGTCAATGTCAAACCCACAGGCGATGATGTCCTTGGCGTTCTCCCTGGCGAGCCTCTTGGCCTCCTCGATGCCGAGGCTTCTCCACAGCACCTTCTCGTCGTCCGTCAGCTGGATCACGAGCGGCACCTTGAAGGCGTCCTGCAGGTACTTTGTGAACATAAATGGGACCAGGTGCCCCAAGTGCAAAGACTCGCTCGAGGGCCCCCTCCCGGTGTACAGGTAAAATGGCTGTCCCTTCTCCTTGGCCTCGAGGATCTGGTCCAGGTCCCTGTGGGCGAAGAAGGTCTTCCTCTTCAAGAAATGGTGCGCCTTCATTCCCGTGCACCTCTCAATACGCGTGACCTGCTCGTCCGTGATGGCCTGGCAACCAAACTTCTTAATAAGCTTCCCGTAGTCGACCTTCCCCTTGACGTCCCACGGGTCGACCTCCGTCCCGTCGTCCTCCTGGGCATCGCCCTTCACATCAAGGTCCGCCACCTTCTCCGTCACTTCTTTCACCTCGTCTACCATCGCTTGCCCTTGCGCTTCTCTCTCTCTCTCTCTCTCTCTCTGAAGTCCAAAGTTTGCTTCAACGCGATCTGCCGTCCGGAAAGGCGAAAATCGGGCAATCAGCAATCAGGCAAAAACTGGGAGGGTTAGGGGCGTTACACCAGGCGCTCTCGACGCCGCGACGACCATCATGCCAATCGGATTGTCATTGTGTTTGGTTTTGGCCTTGGCCTGCTGCTGCCTGACCTCTGCCCACGCCACCGAACGCACCAGCTTCCCCTCCCGCGCCCTCCTCGAGGATGACGACGAGCCCCTGAACGCGAACGCAACATCGGAGAGCACCCCAACTACTACGACTGATGATACCTCGTACACCCTCGTGTACGCGTGCTCGGGCACGTGCTACGCGCGCGAACCCAAGCCCAACGGAAACGAGACCGACCGCCTCACGGTGAGTAAGAGAGAAAAAGAGAGAGAGAGAGAGACTCTGCACGCCCGCGAGACGAGGGGTTGCGGGGGGAGAACGTCGAGCGCGCTCTGTTCGCCCCCATTCCGCGCGCGCACCCACCCGCGCTGACCCCACTGCCCTCCTCAGTTCAGCGATGATGGAGGAGCCTTCACGATGGCGGTGAGCGTGAACGAGTTGCGCGAGACGGAGGCGTACGTCAAAGTGCCTTCCTCGGGAGGAGAGGATCACTTCTCGGGCGTCGTGACAGAGTCGAGCATGGATCCCGGGCCGCAAAAGTGGGGCTACGTGGACGTATACTTTTCGGCCGACCGCACGAAGTACACCAAGATCGTGCGCAAGGAGGGCTTGGTGTGCGCCGTCGAATGCTCATCGGAGTAGAGACCAATTCTCTCGGGGCAAATGCTTCTAGTGCTCCTCCGCGAGCGTGGCGTCACTTCAGGTAAAGCAGATGCCCTCAGCGCACTACTTTTTGCGTGCCCACCCGCGATGCCTACCTCACGATTTCGAGTGCTCCTCATGTGGGAGTGTGGGGGGAGCGGCTGACCACACTGGGTTTCGCATCCCAGACCCGCGTCCTGCTTACGTCGAGACCGAGGCGCACACACGCATCCACGCACGCCAAGCCAAGCAAAGCCAGAACGTATATCTCTTCACCTACCTGCCATCAAACATTACACGCATTACACGCAAAGAGGACTACCCTCGCACCCCACGAGCGGCAGAATTACTCCTCATTCTTCTTGATTACCAGGCGCACCAGCCCCCGCCGTTTCTCATGATCAGCCACTGCCATACAGTGCCGGGGTGGGCGGCTGCCAGGAGGAAGGGGAGGGAGGCGAGGCCCTCGCCGCGGTCGAGAGGGTCGACGGAGGGAGGTGGGTGGGTAGGGAGGCGTCCGTCTCGTCCAAGGGATCAAGCGGCATGGGGGACAACAGGTCCAAGGAGGAGCAAGGGCGCGCGCTCGCGTACGCGCGAGAGAACGTTTCCGTGTCAGGGACCGCAAAGGTGGAGAGCTTGAGCGATGTCGAGCTCGCCATGCATAACAAGTGGAACGTTTCGTTCAAGAAGCAGAGTGGCGGGGAGGAGGTGATGGACGAGCGCCAGGCCAAGCACCTGGCGAGGATGGAGGAGGAGGAGCTGAGGAGGATATTGATGAAGAAGGAGCAGGAGCGGGAGGAGCGGGAGCGCGCCGAGAGGGAGAGAACGACGACGACCTCCGGCGACGAGGAGGTCGACGACAGAAAGAGGTTCATCCTCGGCATCCTGTCGGAGGCGAAGGAGGGCATCCCGGAGAAGGTCAGGATTGCCTTCACGTCCGAGCTCGTGCAGCTCCTGTACGACTACTCCTCTCTGAACAAGGCCATCGTGAAAGTCAGCTTCCCGAAGGCCTTCTCGCCGGAGTCCAGGCTGGTCCACGTGGAGGTCGCGAGCAAGACCCTGCACGAGGAGGTCGTGCAAAAGCTCGGGCTTGGGCTGCAGCAGGAGGTGCAGAAGGGTAGCGGTCAGGGAGCCAACCCGATCACGGCGGTGCACTCGTTTTGCACCTCGTTTTTGGGAAAGAACCACCTTCTCACGGCGTACGAGGAGATCCAGAGGATCAAGAAGGAGGTGCTGGCGCCGCCCAGCAAGCTGCTTGGGCTGGAGAACGGCAAGGGCGCCGTCAAGTGCCGGCTCCAGGTGGAGAAGTACTACATCGACATCAGGGTCAGGGTCTTCTGCAAGAATTCTGTGGACTACCCGGACGGCAATGTGGAGGTCTCCATCACGGAGTCAAACTTGCCAAAGGACCTGGAGAAGAGCTTCCTGGCGCTGGCGGAGGCCAGGATCAGGCTCCACGGGGATGAGGGCGAGCATCTGGACGCGTCCATCCTCGATGATCGACCTCCGGAGAAGGAAGTGCAGTCCAAGATGAAGAAGAAGATTCACTGGAAGAAAGAGGTCAACCAGACCCACGCGAGCTCCAGGACGGAGGCGGAGATGAAGTACAAGGCGCAGGAGCGCGAGAGGGAGAGGGTGAAGAGGGCGCTGGAGGAGGCGAGAAAGGGGCCGAAGAAGCAGGAGCCGAGGATCTACACCGTGGTCAAGTTCGCACTCGATGACCTGCTCAACGTGGTCGTGAAGAGCAAGTGCCCGATCTGTGACAAGAAAGTCCTCCCCTCGGATCCCAAGCACTGCTCGAAGATCCCATCCAAGATGAAGGCGGACAGGCTGTACTGCGGTCACTTTTACCACCACCACTGCCTGGAGACCTACATGAGCAACCCGCCCTTTGACGACACTTGCCACGTGTGCGGGGCCCAGATCAACCATCACAGGTTCAGTGACACGCGGGAGCAACTGGAGAAGCGTTGGGCTCAGAAGCAGGCGAGGCAGAGGGAGATCCAGGACTTGGAAGATCTGTTCGGGATGTGATCCACGCGCTGCGGTCGATCGTGGACGCTGGGCTGCCTGCTAAGGGAAAGATTCTAATATTTATGTGTGCGCGTGTGCTATCAACAGACCGACCGACAAAAACGAAAGCTTGAAGTCAAAGGGGGGTCATACTTATGCCGGGAGCTGAGCTGGCCGCTCGGCGTCGTCCCCCGGTGCGGACACCGCTGCTATGGCGTCCAGGGCCGCCCTCACGGCCTCCTGCAGGCCCTTGGTTCTCTTGCCCACCCTCTCGGCGTAGCCCTCGCACCGCCACGGGTCCAACTTCTCTCTCGGCAGCCAAGAGCACTGGTTCCCGTCGTCCCCGAAGAAAACGACAAAGAGGTCCGTCTTCTTGTGTCGGATCGCGAGGTGGGCCTCGGTTGGATTGTCCGCGACCTGGGCCGGCCACCATGGATACGATGGTATCTTCGCCCATACCACCTCGCCCGGAAGCAGCGGCCTCAAGGGCAACGGCTTCGGCTTGGCCTTCTTCGCTTCCTTGCCCTTGACCTGTTTCCCTCTCCTCTTCCGCCCGGAGTCGACCTCGCCAAAGTCGCCCACCCCTCGACCCCCGCAATGGGGTACCGCAGCAGCGCCTTCCTCGTCGCTAATCGTCGCGGACTCCGACTCCTCGCTGCGCTCACGGTCCTCTTCCTCCTTGGCCCTCGACGGGAGCGCTTCAACTACCGGCGGGAGGGCGCCTGCACCGCCACCGAGGGAGGGCGCCTGCACCGCGGCGAGGTTTGGGCTAGACCCTGACCTCTCCACGGACGCCCTCCTGATCTGCAACATGATCTCCGCCATCCTTGCCCCCTGTGCGTGCAAACGCGCTCGCTGAGCTGTTCCCACACTTATTTTTTTTGCTGAGCCCAGCAGCAGCAGCAGCTGGATTCCCGCGTTTTCAGAGCTGTCGGAGAGCAATCGAGTCGATCGATCCAGCCATGGAGGCCCATGTGGGCCCGCGCCGCTCGGCGAAGCGCTTGAGGACGGCGGAGTCCTCCTCGACCGCCAGCGGGCTGAAGGTCCTTCGCGCGTCGGACCTCGTTCCGACTCGCTCGCTGACGACCGGCTGCCCGCTGCTCGACGAGGCGCTCTGTGGTGGCCTCCGAACGGGCTGCGTCAACGAGCTCGTGGGCGAGAGTAACTGCGGCAAAACGCAGTTGTGCTTGCAGCTGCTGCTCACGAGCCAGTGGACGTCCGAGAATGGCGGCCTGGGCTGCAAGAGCCTGTACATAAACACGGAGGGGAGCGGGGGGGTAACCGCGACGAGGCTACGAGAGTTCGCGGAGTTCCACGCCTCCAGGGGCTTCCTCGGAGGGGACGCCGCCCAGGCGAGCCTGGCCAGTATGGACAACATCTTCATCGAGAGGTGCACGACAGATGATCCCCACGCGCTTCTAAGCGTCCTGGCGAGGGCGAGGACCCTCCTTGAGCACCACAACGTTCGACTCGTCGTGGTCGACTCCATAGCAAACGCTTTCAAGGCCTTCTCGTCCGCGGGTTCGCACCACTCGCGCCTCACGCAGGTCCTTTACTCGACGGTGGCCCTGCTCAAGAAGTACGCCAGCGACTACGGCGCCTGCGTCGTTCTCACCAACCACGTCGCGGACCACATCGACCGCGTGCCGGCCCAGAGGGCCGCCCAGGCGGTCACGGAGACTCTGAGAACCTCGGGAAAGGTGGTCAGACCGTCCCTTGGGGCGTCCTTCGCTCAGGGCGTGACGTGCCGCTTCTTCGTCTCCAGGATCAGCAGCGCCAGGCTGAACGAGAACCGCTACGACACGAGCGGGTGCGTCAGGGAGTTGGAGGTCGTGTTCTCGCCGTACCAGAGCAAGCGGAAGACAAAGTACATCATCAACCAGAGCGGGGTGTGGGGCATCCCCGAGGAGGTGTACCGGGAAGGCCACGAGTGAGTGGGTGAGAGAGAGAGAGAGAGAGAGAGAGAGTTCCTGGAGCGTAAAGGCGACTTCGCTTTCGGTGCAAGAGTGTTACACAAATCAATATCCCCTCTCCACGTCCACAACGTTGGCGAGGCCTCCCGCGCCGTCCCGCAGGTACTTGCCCATCTGGTCTACGAACAGCCGGATCGAGTTGTCGAGCCACCCGTCCACCTGATCGGCGCAGTGCGGCGAGATTAGAACGTTCCTCAGGCCCCAGAGCTCGGAATCCCTTGGCAGCGGCTCCTCCTCAAAGACGTCCAGCCCCGCGCCGCGAATCTCGCCAGACTTGAGGGCTTCCACCAGCGCCGCCTCATCCACGCAGGGCCCCCGGCCAACATTGATGAGCACGGCGCTCCGCTTCATGGCCTTGAGGACCGACGCATCCACGATGTGCTTCGTGCTCGGCGTCAGCGGCGTGGACACCACGACGTAGTCGCATTGCTCGACCATAGCGGCGAGGTCTCCTGTGGCAAAGCACTCGTCCAAGATGGGGTCGTCGGCGGATAGGGCCGGATTCCGCCTCGTCGCCACGATCCTCATTCCGTAGGCCTTCGCTAGCACCCCTGTCGCCCTCCCTATGTCTCCGAAACCGACGATCCCCATCGTCTTCTCCGCGAGCTCGCCCACGGGAAACTTGATGAATTCTTTGTTTTGTTTCTGCTCCGCAAGCCTGGGCGCGTTGAGCGCGAAGTACTTGGCCGCGAAGAGTGCGTACTCCGCGAGCGAACGGGAGTATGTCCTGCGAGAAGAAGACCGAGGTCAGAAGCGAGATTGGTTGCGAGGAGGAGCGAGAAGACTTACCCCTTGCTGTTCGTCACCACCAGGCCATCTCCCGCCGCTTTGAGCATTTCGGGAAACTTGATGATGTCCAGGCCGGCCATGTTCGAGTGAAGCCACTTCACGTTGGGCAGGTTCCTGAATACTTGCTGTATCTGATCCTTCTGCACGCCCACGGAGTCAAGTAGAACGATCTCCGCCGCCGCCATGTCGACCTGATTCTCGTCAAACGCCGTGCCCACCCCCAACACGTCGACCTCGGCAGGCAGGTCCTCGAGGTGTTTCAGCTCAGGCCTGTCCTCGCTGGCGATCACGAGAAGGTTCACCTTCTTGCCCGCCATGGTGGTGACTTTGCGGGTCCTTGGGCGGCGGGGGGCGGAGGTGGGAGCCGGTCCGATGCGTCCTTTGGGGTTGCCGCCCTCCGCTGTAACCCCTCCAGCCGCTCTGCGAGTGCTTCGCAAAGCCAGCTTTCGCATCGGTTTTGCTGGCTTTCGAGGAGGTCCTCGCGATCGCTCCCCATCAGAGAAAAGCTTTTTCTGCAGATAGAGGGGGTGCCCCCAACATGGAAAATCTACACGGGGTGGGTGTTCCGATCTCTCGATCGATCGCGATCGTGAGGCTCTCACAGGATCAGGAAAAAAGAAAACGAGATCGCACCCAGTGCAACGTGCGGAAGCAGCTGGCGCGGCGAGGTTGAAGGACCTGATCAAACGACGACGATGAGCATATTGGCGGCCTTGCAGGTCGCGACGAGGGGCGCGAGGCAGTCCGGCGCCTCGGTGCCCGCCACCTTGTATGCCAGGCGCGCCTACTCCAGCTCGACTCTGGGCGTGGAGGTCTTCAACCCGTCAGGACAGAAGAGGGTGGTGGTGACGAAAATGCTTCCAGGAACCCGCTGGCTCGACATCCTGACCAAGAAGCTCGGGGCCAGGGTCGAGGTTCTGACGGACGAGAGGTTCGCGCCAACGATCGTTCCGAACTCCGCTATCGTGGATCTTATTGGAGAAAAGTGCGACGGAGTTTTGGGACAGCTCACGGAGGACTGGTCCGCGGAGACCTTCAACGCGCTCAAGAGCGCCGGCGGGGTGGTGTACAGCAACTACGCCGTCGGGTACAACAACGTCAACGTCGACGACGCGACCGCGGTGAACATAGCGGTCGGGAACACCCCTGGCGTCCTGACGGAGACGACCGCGGAGATCACCGCGGCGCTCACCCTCGCCGCGGCCAGGAGGGTCGTGGAGGCCGACGAGTTCATGCGCGCCGGCAAGTACCTCGGCTGGCTCCCCGACCTCTTCGTCGGCAAGCTTCTCCAGAGGGGAACCCTGGGCCTCATTGGCGCCGGAAGGATTGGGTCCGCGTATGCCAAGATGATGGTGGAGGGCCACTACATGGATTTGGTGTACTTCGACAAGTTCCAGAACACCAAGCTCGAGGACTACATGAAGGGGTACTCG
>Ga0160423_10001297_pt1 | contig 20945 bp, 22 predicted proteins | sample CRUFie14St8metaG_FD_108191 | JGI IMG/M metagenome (GOLD analysis project Ga0160423, IMG submission 108191) | Marine microbial communities from the Costa Rica Dome - CRUD Field 142mm St8 metaG | ecosystem: Environmental > Aquatic > Marine > Oceanic > Photic zone | place: Costa Rica: the Eastern... | reverse complement strand
TTTTGCAGCATTTATAGAGCCACCACCAAGTCCTGATTTATGTGGTATATTTTTTTTTATTTTAATTGAATATTTGTCTTCCTTTAATAGCTTTTTTTTATCTAATATTTGCATCAAAGTAGAAATGGTATTTTTTTTATTAATGCCCTTAGCAAATTTTCCGTAAAAAATTATTTTGTGTCTTTTATTTTTGATTTTATTTAAATAAATTTCATCATACAGATTTATAAAACAGATAAGGCTTTCAATCTTATGGAATTTTGATTTTAATTTTTTTAATACTGATAAAGATAAGTTTATTTTTGCATTTGAGATAATTTTTTCAAGTTTCATTAACTATATTTTTTTAGGGCCATCAAACAGTTTGATCTCTATATCTTTTTTCATTTCATCTTCTGTATCATCAAGCTCCAACACAAGTTGCCAGAAATATTTTGCTTGTAATTTTCTATCTAATTGCCACAGAACATCTCCATAATGATCATTCACAATTGGATCATCTGGCATTAGTTCAACCGCTCTTCTTAAATATTTTTCTGCATTGACAAAATCTCCTATCAAATAATATCCCCAGCCAACCGAGTCAGTTATATAAGGGTCGTTTTCCTTTAATTCATATGCAGTCATTAACATTTTCATTGCTTGTTCAATTTTAATATTTCTTTCAAGCCAACTATAAGCAAGATAGTTCAGGGTATAAGCATCGTCAGATCTTATCTCTAAAGATTTCAATAAATCCTGATCGGCTTTTAAATAGTCATTCAGTCTTTCATAACTTCCACCTCTTCTATAAAGCACATCTGCGTAGGTATCAGAATTTATATCTACCTGATTTAATACTTGAGAGTAATGATCAATAGCTTTTTGATATTTTTTAAAATTTTTATAAATATTTGCTAAATCATAGAGAATTTTTGGTGATTTATTTTTAAAATTTGAAAGATTTTTTTCAATATATTGCAAAGACTCCTGATCTCCTTGCTGCTCAGAAATAATTTGTGCTATTTTTTTTGTTTTATACCAGGAGTAAATTTCATCTTCATTATTAAATCCCTCTAAAATTTTTTTAGCTATCTTATAATTTTCGTTATCAAAATAATTCTCAGCTAACAAAGATAAATTAAAATAAAACTTAGGATTTAGGTGAATTGACAGACTTAAATAAAAATTCGACGTCTCAAATATGTTTTGAGATGAGTATAAGTTTGAAATTAAAAAGAAAAATTCTGCTAGAATATCTCTCTCATTTTGACATGAAAAATGATTACTAAATTTTTTGTATTTTTTCTCCTCTATCCATTTTTGTGTTTGAGAGATTAGCAAAGTACTTGAGAAAGGCTCTATTGTTTTAGAAATCTTTTGCGCGGCAGAATAATCATTTCTTTCAATAACATTAGACAAATAAAAAAATAAATATCTGGAGTAGTCACCCTCTGGAGAGTTAATTAGATTTAAAAAATGAGTATCTGTTTTAGAGGAATTTAAATAACAGTTCTGAAAAGCATTAATGATTAAACTTAGCTTACCAAATTCCTTACTCTGACTTGATATTTTTTTAGTCTTAAATAATTGATTATAATTTTCTAACGATTTTAAAATTATCAACTCATATGTATTATTATTTGAAATATCAAAACTTTTTATAACTTTAGATGCTTGTTTGTATTTTTTTTTACTTATTAAATCCAAGGCAAGTAAAAGTTTGGCTTCAAAAAAATTTGAATTAGGTGAGTTTCTTGATGATTTTATCTGGTTTATAGCTTTCTTTACTTGTCCATCTAAAACCAATGCATAGACGTATTCTTTTAAGAACTTTTTGTGTTTTTTCTTTAAATATTTAGATGACTCAAAAAATTCTAATGCTTTATCATTTTTCTGGTTATCAAATGAAAGTAGTGCAGAAAAATAGTTTGATAAATACTTATAGTTGAAATCATTTTTATCGTTTGTTTTAGCAAAACCAATTGTTTGATATAAAATAAGTATTAAAATTGTAAAAATTTTTAAACGCATAAGATAATTTATGACTTTAGATGATAAAAATCAAAATGACATATTAAATTCAGAGTTAATTGAACAAAACAATATAGAATTTATTTTCAGCAATAAACCAATAAATAGGTTTAAAACTAAACCAATACTAGAAGATAAAATTTCTCAACTATCAAATTTGAAAGATGAAATAACAAATATATCAAATTGTGAACTTAAAAATAATGCAAAAAAAATGGTATTCAGTGATGGTAATTTTAATAGCAAAATTATGGTCGTTGGAGAAGGACCAGGCCAAAAAGAAGATGAGGCTGGAAAACCATTTGTTGGAGATGCTGGGTTATTATTGAATAAGATGCTTAAAGCAATTAACATTGATAGAGATAGTATTTATATTACGAACGTTGTTAATTTCAGACCTCCAAATAATAGAAAACCAGAGCCAGCTGAAATAACTAGATACTCAGAATACTTAAGAAAACATATATCAATAATAAATCCAAAAATATTAATTTTAATGGGAAGTACTGCAATGGAGTCGTTATTTGGTACAAAAATTAAAATTTCTAAAGAGAGAGGTAATTGGAAACAAGTAATTATAAATAATCAAACTTACTTAACGATGATAACTTTTCACCCAGCATATCTTCTTAGACAACCTGATCAAAAAAAATTTTCGTGGGAAGATTTAAAAGAAATTAGAAAAAAAATAGATGAATTGAAAATAAAATTATAATTTTATGATAGCATTACATAAAAAATATATAAATTTTTGTAAAAAAAAATTTAATCTTTCAGAATACAGTTTGCTTTGGATTTCTTTTCTAAAGGGTTTAATTTTAGGATTAATCATTTATCATTTTTTTTTTAAATAATGAGAAAAATAGCTGGTGTTGATGAAGTCGGAAGAGGAAGTTTAGTTGGGCCAGTATATGCAGCTGCGGTAATATTTAAAAAAAACATTGATAAGAGCATTATCAAAGATTCAAAAAAACTTTCAAAAGAAAAAAGAAATATTTTAGAAAAATATATTAAAAAAAATTCTATCTGGAGTATAGGATCTGCATCTTTAAGGGAAATTGAGAGATTAAATATTTTAAATGCAAGTTTATTAGCTATGAAGAGATCAATAAAAAAACTTAAAACAAAGCCATCAATAACATTAATTGATGGGAATAAACTTCCACATATCAAAGGTTACAAACTTAAGTCTGTCATTAAGGGAGATCAAAAAATATCTGAAATCTCTGCAGCATCTATAATTGCTAAGGTTACTAGAGATCGGCTAATTACAAAAATGTCCAAAAAATATAAAAAATATGCTTGGGATAAAAATGCCGGATATGGAACTAAACAACATCTACACGCCATTAAGAAATTCGGTATTTCCAAACACCACCGAAAAAATTTTAGACCCATACACAACATATTGAGTCCAAGATAAAACTTACAACAAGTAGAGTCCTTTTTTTTCAATCTCTGGTTGACGTAGAATCCACCCTGGAGTCTAATCATTTTTTTAAAAATGGTTGCAAAAAATTTACATAACAAAATTATTAATGGAGACAGCTTAAAAGAATTAAAAAAAATTCCAGACGAAACATTTGATCTAATTTTTGCAGATCCACCCTATAACTTACAATTACAAAAAAGTTTAATTAGACCAGATAGATCCAAGGTTAATGCGGTAGATGATAAATGGGATCAATTTGAGAGTTTCAAATCTTATGACACATTTACATATGAATGGTTAGAACAATGTAACAGAGTTTTAAAAAAAGATGGATCTATTTGGGTCATAGGTAGTTATCATAATATTTTTAGAGTAGGAAAAATAATTCAAGATCTTGGTTTTTGGATTTTAAACGATGTAATCTGGAATAAAAATAATCCTATGCCAAACTTCCGGGGTACAAGGTTTACTAATGCTCACGAAACATTGATATGGGCATCAAAAAGCAAAAAATCAAAATACACTTTTAATTATCAATCAATGAAATCATTTAATGATGATTTACAAATGAGATCTACATGGAATTTACCGATATGTAACGGTAAAGAAAGATTAAAAGATAATGGAACGAAAGTACATTCAACTCAAAAACCAGAAGCTTTAATACATAGAGTTTTATTAGCCTCTTCAAATAAAAATGATTTTATTTTAGATCCTTTTTTAGGATCAGGTACAACAGCTGTAGTTTCTAAAAAACTAGGAAGATCATATTTTGGAATAGAAAAAGAAAAAAAATATTTTGATGCTGCAAACAAACGGATAAAAAATACAAAAGTTATTATGGATGAATATTTAGATACACTCCAAAATAATAAGTCAAAGCCAAGAATACCCTTTGGCTCATTAATAGAGTTAGGAGTTATTAAACCTGGAACGGAAATTTATGATCAAAAAAAAAAGGTATTTGCAAAAGTTATGGTTGATGGAAGTATAAGGCATAAAGAGAACGAAGGATCTATTCACAAAGTTGCTGCTCAAATATTGGGCGCAGAAAGCTGTAATGGTTGGACCTATTGGCATTACAAAGTGGGAAATAGTTTAAAGCCTATTGATGAACTTAGACAACGTCTAAGACCAAGAGCTTAGTTCTTATATATTTTACCTAAATAATTTTCCAAAAATTTATTATTTTTAGAAAAATATTTTAAAAAAATATTTCTAAAATAAACATTTACAGGATTTGAGAGATGGAATACAAAGTGATTAATTGAAGATCTAAAATTTATCTGTTTCGTCTTTAAAACTCTTTTTTTACAATAATTTGACAAATTATTATTTAGATCATTAAAAAGATCGTTTGCAGACTCAATTGATTGTGATGCTCCTTGTGCAAATGAAGGTGGAAATGAAAAGAACGCATCACCCATTAAGAAAATATTTTTATTAATGGGTATTTGAATTTTTTTACTCACAAAAATTGGGAAACATTTAACTTCTTTAACTATCTCAGTTAAATTTAAATTAGATTTTGAAGAAATCTGACTCATCAAATTATTTGTAAAACTTTTATCATTGAATAGATTTCTATTAGTAATCTCAGATTCGATTAGTTCTTTCCTTACAATAGATATAAAATTAAGTTCGCTATTTTGATTAGTAGGATAAATTACAAAGTGAAAATTTGAACCTAGATATAACGAAATATCTAAATTTTCGAAGTTGTGAATATTCCCTCTTAATGCAATTGAATTAAAATACTTTGGCAAACCCTCACTTTTAAATAAAATTTCTTTCGTTCTAGAATAAACTCCGTCAGCAGCGACTATATAATCAAATTCCTCTTTACGATTATCTCTAAAAGATAAATTTAATTTCTTAGATTGCTCAATATTAATAAGATCAGAATTAAAAATTATTTTTTCTTTGGGCACATTGCCTAATAAAAATTCTATAAGTTTTGATCTTTTTAATGTTGTGTATCTATTATTCTCAAAGTTAAATTGAGATAAGTCTATATCACATATCTTTTTTAATGATCTTGCATCGAAAAAATTTACTTTTTTTGGAAAATATACATCACTTGCATTCATTTTTTGAAATCCAATTTTATTTAGAAGATTGATACTGTTAACTGATAACTGTATCCCATAACCATCACTTAAATCTAATGAGGACTTTTTTTCGAAAATTTTATAGGAATAAGATGTATTTTTTTCTAAAAGATTTGCAAGAAACAAGCCAGAAATCCCAGATCCGATAATTGCAATACTTTTCATTTTATTGTGACACCGAATTTAATATTTTTTTTGTAAATGAGGGTAAAATATAGTTTTTAATAATTTTTTTATCTAAGAAAATACCATTTTTTGTTTTCTTAACTTTAGCATTTTTATTAATAATAATTTTCATATTCATATTTGACATTTTTACATTCATTTTATTATAGATTGATCGGTTAAATTTTTTCTTGTCAATTTCTGTCATTGGAAAAATAACTAAATTTTTTAAAAAATTAAATTTTTTATTTTTAATAAGCAAATATTTATTTTTATATTTATAAACATTTGCTTCGAAGTATTTTGTTTTGTTAAATTTATTTTTGGATCTGATTAAAAAATCTTTACTCTTATAAGCTTTGCAGTTTTCTGTGATTGGACAATGCATACAAGATGGAGATGAAGGTTTGCAAATTAATGCCCCTATCTCCATGATAGCTTGAGCATAGTCGCTTGATCTTTTAGAAAGTCCAAAAAAAGATTTTTTTTTGTTTAAGTTTTCTTTTGAAATTTCATAATTTGTTTTAAGTAAAAAAACTCTTTTTAGTATCCTCTCAACATTACCATCCATTGGAATATAAGGTTTATTATGGGCAATTGCCAAAATTGATCTCGAGGTGTACTCTCCAATTCCTGGCAGAGATTTAAGTTTTTCAATATCTTTTGGCAACTGGCCTTTATGATATTTTAATAATTGTATTGCAGTTTTTTTCAAATTTCTTGCCCTGGTATAATAGCCAAGCCCCTCCCAATTTTTTAAAATTTTTTGATCACTTGATTTAGCTAAAGACTTTAAATTTGGAAAATTTTTTACAAATTTTTCAAAATAAGGAATAACAGTTTTAACCTGTGTTTGTTGAAGCATAAATTCACTTACAAGAGTAAAATATTCCTTTTTATTTTTTGAAACTTTTTTTCTCCAGGGTAAGTTTCTTTTATTATTATCGTACCAATATAGAATTTTTTTTGGTATGTTTCGATTTATCATATGAATATTAAATATAATTCTAAGCAGAGATATAAATCCATTCAAGGTTTAAGATCTTTTAAAGACACTTTGCCCAAAGAAGCTAGAAGAATACTTAATAAAAAAGGAGAAATTTATAATAATACTCTCGACAATTGGAAATATATTGCTGGAAGTGAATTGTTTAAAGTTTGCTATCCAAAATCTTTTAGAGGATCAAATAAAATTAAAGGAAGTTGTTTAAATATTATGGTTAAAAGGGGTGCGGAGGTAGATTTAGAATATTCCAAAGGTGAAATCATAAAAAAAATGAATGCCTTTTTTGGATACGAAGTTGTTCATAGCATTAAATTAAATACTTTTGATGGAAAAATAGAAAAAAATACTAAAAAAAGCCCCAATAATGCGACAAAAAACAAACACATTAAAGATATAACTAATATTAAAAATGAAAAAATTAGAAATTCTTTAATAGAACTAAGCAAACTATACAAAAAAAAATGAAAAAAATTATTCTCACTTTTCTATTCTGTTTAATTTTTTTTCCAAATATTTCGAGTTCTGAAGTTAAACCAATTATTGATGGGACTTCTGATGCAAAAATTAAATTGATAGTTTTTGAGTCATTGACTTGTAGTCATTGTGCAAATTTTCATAAAAAAATTTATCCTGAATTAAAGAAAGATTTTATAGATAAAGGGCATATATCGATTGAGTATAAAAACTTTCCACTTGATATTGCTGCATTTAATGCTTCTAAAATTGCTCATTGTAAAAATGATGGCAATTCAGAAGTTTTACATTATTTATATGAAAACCAGAGACAATGGGTTAAAGGTGGCTCAATTCAAGATGCAAATAAAAATATAAAAGATTTAATCAATAAATCTAATTTTGGCATTAATATAGAAGAGTGTTTGGCTGATAAGTCAGTTGAAGATCATATACTTGAAGACCGAATCAATGGTGTAAAAAAATTCAAGGTAGAAGCAACCCCTACTCTAATTATAAACGGTGAAAAGTTCGAAAATCCATTAAACTACAAAAAATTAAAAAAATATTTAGAAAAACTGATATAAGTTAGTGGATGGAGTTTAAAAAAATCCAGCTAAATGGGTTTAAATCTTTTGCTGAAAAAACTAACTTTCTTATAGAAGAAGGATTAACAGGCATCGTTGGTCCAAACGGATGTGGAAAATCAAATATTGTAGAATCTCTTAGATGGTGCATGGGAGAGACTTCTGCAAAAAGTATGAGGGGTTCTGGAATGGAAGATGTAATTTTTTCTGGAACTTCAAATAAACCATCAAAAAATATTGCTGAAGTATCTATAAGTTTAAGTAATGAAAATAAAGATGGACCACTTCAGTACAACGAACTTGAAGATATTGAAATTAGAAGAAAAATTGAGAAAGACAAAGGATCAAAGTTTTATATCAACAATAAAGAGGTTAGAGCAAAAGATGCTCAAATGTTTTTTGCTGATTTATCAACTGGAGCTCACTCACCATCTTTAATCAGTCAAGGTAGGATTGGTGCTCTAGTAACTGCAAAACCTGCTGACAGAAGAGCAATTTTAGAGGAGGCTGCTGGGATTGCTGGTTTACATGTAAGAAGACATGAGGCAGAACTAAGATTGAGTGCTGCTGAAAATAATTTAAAAAGAGCTGATGAATTAAGAAGACAACAAGAACGTCAACTCGCAAATTTACAAAAACAGGCTGAAGAAGCTGCAAGATACAAGTCTATTTCTGACGAAATTAAAAAAGTTGAGGCAGGATTATATTATTTAAAACTTAAAGACATTGATCATGAAATAAAATTAGAAAATGAGATAAATACTGAAGCAGATGATCAGGTAAAAGAATTTAATTCTAAATTAGAAGATCTTGAAAAAAGAATTAAAGATGAAAATAATAAGGTAACACCAATAAGAGAGAAAAATATTGAAAATCTATCAAAAATTCAAAGACTGAATTTAGAATTAAAAAGTCTTGATGAAGAAAGCGAGAGAATTCAGACAGAAATTGAAGCCATAAAAAATTCACTAAAGGTAATTGATGAAGATATTGATAGAGAAAAAAGTATTGTGATTGATGCAAATTCAAACGAAAAAAGACTTAAAGAAGAAAAAAATGATCTTATTGAGACAGACTCTAAGTATTATGAAACTGAAAAATTATCCAATCAGGATCTTGAGGTTGCTAAAGAAAATTTAAAAAAAGAACAGGATAAGGTTGATAGGATCTTAGATACATTTAGTTCTGAAAATTTAAAAAAAAATATTGAACAAATTAATTCAATTATTGATCAAATAACGGTAGCAAAAAATTTAATTAATGAAAGTAACAGCACTGCAGCATTAAAAATTTTAGATGAGTGTAAAGAGAACCTTTCATATTTAAATATTAAAATTAAAGATGCAAAAGAAGGTGATAAAATCACAGTTTTAAATCAATCAAATGACCTTATAAAAAAACTTCAAGAAAAATATGCAGATATTTATAGCAATAATCAGAATATAAAAAAAGATTCTGTAAAAAGAAATGAGAGAATTCAAACTATAGAAACAGAAATAGAAAGTTGGAAGAATCTTCTTTCTAATTCTGAAAAAATGGTAAAAGAACTGAACGACAGAAAAAATAAACAAACTTCAAAATTAGATGATCTTGAAAAACAACCACAACTTCAAGCAGAAAAAAAAGGTCAAATATCAGAAAGCCTCAGAATTTCCGAAAAAGAACAGCAAGAAAACGATATAATTATTGAGGAGATAGATAAAAAAATAATAGATCTAAGAAATGAATTAAATACTACTAAAGAAAATTCAATTGAAACAAGAGAAAGAAAAGCGAGTTCAGGTGCAACAATAGATGGTTTAAAAAAAAGAAGAACTGATCTGCTAGAAAGAGTTTTTGCAGAACTTAATTTGCAAGAAGACAAACTTTTAGATTTCTCAAATTTAGAAAAAGAAGAAGAGTTCCCTGATGTAGTCACTCAAGAAGAATTATTAGACGCAAAAAAAAGAGATAGAGAAAAATTAGGTTCTGTTAATTTAAGAGCTGACGAAGAAACTTCTAAGTATGAAGTTGAAATTAAAAAGATGGAAAAAGACAGACAAGATCTTGTTACTGCTATAATTAAATTAAAAGAAAGCATCTCAGAATTAAACCAAAAAGGTCGTGAAAGATTATTAGAGGCTTTTGAAAAAGTTAATAGAAAGTTCAATGAAGTTTATACTAAATTATTCAATGGAGGAAATGCAAAACTAGAATTGGTAGATTCAGATGATCCACTTGATGCAGGACTGGAAATGTTAGTAAGTCCTCCCGGTAAAAGATTACAATCAATTACCTTGCTATCAGGTGGAGAACAAGCTTTAACAGCTTTGTCATTAATATTTGCAGTATTTTTAACAAACCCTTCTCCAATTTGTGTACTAGATGAAGTTGATGCTCCGCTTGATGATGCCAATGTTACAAGATTTTGTAACCTGCTTACTGAATTAACTAAGATTACCTCCACCAGATTTATTATTGTTACACACCATGCACTAACTATGTCGAAAATGGACAGACTTTACGGAGTTACAATGCCGGAAAAAGGTATTAGTCAGCTTGTAGCTGTTGATCTTCAAAAGGCTGAGAGCATGGTTGCCTAACTTTAATGAGAGAAGATAAATTCAAAACTCGCCTAAAAATTGCAAAAAATAAAGCAAAACTTCATAAAGTGTCAAAAAATGAGCAAACTGGTTCTAGCATGGGAACAGCGTTCAAAATGAGCACAGAATTAGTATCAGCAGTAGCTGTTGGGACAATTATTGGGTTTATTTTAGACAATTGGTTTGGTACTAAGCCCTGGTTAATTTTAATATTTTTTTTTGTAGGTGTGGCTGCTGGGATAATGAATGTAGTTAAAACTGCAAAAAAAATGCAAAAATAAAAATAGAAATTAAGTCATGGCAGCAAATCCAATGAACCAATTTAATGTTTATAGAATTGGTCCTGAGATAAAACTTGGTCAAGTAGATATATCTTTTACTAATGCGAGTTTATTTATGGTTATAAGCACAATAGCTATACTTATTGTCTTTAATTTAGGTGCTAAAAAAAAATCATTAATTCCAGATAAAATTCAATTACTTGCAGAACTAAGTTATTCATTTGTGTCAAAAATGATTAGTGACACAGCGGGAACTAAGGCAAAACCTTACTTTTCATTTATATTTTCTCTTTTTATGTTTGTATTATTTTGCAACATGTTTGGGATGATCCCTTACTCATTTACTGTTACTAGCCACATAATCGTAACTTTTATGCTTGCTGCATTCATTTTTATAGGTGTTACGGTTATTGGATTTATTAAGCATGGACTTGGGTATTTGAAACTTTTTGTTCCAAGTGGAGTACCAATGGTACTTTTGCCATTAATAGTTGTAATTGAAATAATTTCGTATTTAAGCAGACCAATCAGTTTATCAGTACGATTATTTGCAAACATGATGGCTGGTCATACTATGATGAAAGTATTTGGAGGATTTGTTGTTAGTCTGGGAATTGTAGGAGGATGGCTACCATTAAGTTTTTCAGTTGCACTAACAGGTTTGGAGATACTAGTTGCATTTCTTCAAGCTTATGTTTTTGCGATATTAACCTGCATCTATTTAAATGATGCATTAAATTTACACCATTAATAACTAATAAGGAGGATATAATGGAATTAGAAGCAGCAAAAATGATTGGAGCAGGACTTGCGGCAATAGCTCTTGCTGGTGCCGGGGTAGGTATTGGAATAATTTTTGGAAATTACTTATCAGGTGCAATGAGAAATCCATCAGCAGCTCAAAAACAATTTCCTAATTTACTTTTAGGATTTGCATTGGCAGAAGCAACTGGATTATTTGGTCTAGTCGTTGCCCTAATTATTTTATTTGCATTTTAATTAATGCTAAAAAAAATAATTTTTAAATTCTTTTTTAGCTTTGTGCTTTTTACTCAAGCACAAAGTGCCGAAAGTGGAGGTATGCCACAATTAAATCCAGAATTTTGGATTTCACAAATTTTATGGCTAATTCTAACTTTTGGTGCTTTGTACATCGTTCTTTCAAAAGTAATTTTACCTAAAATAAGTGATAATTTAGAAAGTAGAAGATCTCAGATTTTAGAAAATATTGAAATAGCTGAAAAACAAAGAGAAGAGAGTGAAGAGAAAGTTAAAGAATTCGAAAAAATTATTTTGAATAGTAAATTAGAAGCAAAAAATTTATTTAATGAAGCTCGCCAAAAAGTATTGGAAGATGTTGATAAAAAAAGATCTGAACTTGAAAAAAGTATAGAAGCTGAAATAGTTTCTGCAGAAAAAGAGATACAATCCTTAAATTCTAATTCATTAGAAAATATTAAGAAGATTGCAACCGATACTTCTAGTGATTTGATAACTCAATTAATTGGTCAAGAGGTTGATAAAAATACCATTTCCTCGATAGTTAACGATTTAGCTAAAAATACTAAGGAGAATAGAAAAAATGTTTGATGCAACTTTTTGGGTGGCAATTTCTTTTGTTATATTCTTTGGTGCCTTAGTCTATTTTAAGGTTCCACAAAATGTCAACAGTCTCTTGAGTAAGATGATAGTAGATATAAAAAATGAAATTGAAGAGAGTGAAAAATTGAGATCAGAAGCAAAAAAACTTCTGGATGATGCTCAAATCAAACTAAAAACAGCAGACCAAGAAACAAGAAAGATAATTGACCAAGCAAAAATAGATTCTGAAAGACTTGTCAATGATATGAATAACAAATTTGATAAGAGTGCTGAAATTAAAAAGAATTTAGCTCAAACAAAAATATCTCAAATGAAGGAAGCAGCGATTAAAAATATTAAAGACACTTCAATTAAAATAGCTGTTGATGCTGTAAAAAAAACAATCTCAAAATCAGTTGATAAATCTAAACTAGATGAATTGTTTGATAAAAGTCTTGAAGAAACTAAGACTGAACTAAAAAAAGCCAATTCCTAACTGCTAGTAAAATTCGTTTTTTTAATAAAAATAATATAAAATTTTAATATGAATTCTATAGTTATAGGTTCTGGATTTGGTGGAATTGCATCTGCACTCAGACTTAGAGCAAAAAATCATAATGTTACTTTAATTGAGAAACATAATGATTTAGGTGGGAGAGCGCGTGTATTTAAAAAAAATGGTTTTACCTTTGATGCAGGACCAACGGTAATTACTGCCCCATATTTAATTAATGAGCTCTTTCAGTTGTTTAATAAAAATTCAGAAAATTATATAAAATTAAAACCATTAGATGTTTGGTATAGATTTGTTTTTGAAGATGGAAGTCAATTTGATTACTCAGGTGATGAAAGCAAAATGAAGGATCAAATTGAGAAAATCAATAAGGAAGATTATATAGGTTATGAAAGACTAGTAAGTTTTACCAAAAAAATTTTTGAAAAAGGATTTACAGAACTATCAGATGTCCCATTTGATAAACCAATTTTTATGTTAAAGCAAATACCCGCTTTACTTAAATTAAAGAGTTACAAGTCCGTATATAATTTAGTTTCTTCATACATAAAAAACGACAAACTAAGGAGGATGCTAAGCATGCACCCTTTGTTAGTGGGAGGTAATCCATTTACTACAACATCAATTTATGGATTAATTTTATACTTAGAAAAGAAATGGGGTATTCATTATTCAATGGGTGGTACAGGTCAAATTGTAAATGGTTTAGAAAAATTAATGTTAGAGGAAAAAATAAATATTATCAAAGGCAAAGAAGTTAAGGAATTGATTACTAAAAATAAAAAAATTACTTCTGTTAAACTTAATGATGGAAGTGAAATTAAAGCAGATAATGTAATATGTAATGCTGACCCACCAGCGGTTTATTCAAATTTAATTAGTGAAAAATTAAGTACATTTTTTAAATGGAAAATGAAACGTATGGAATACTCTATGGGATTATTTGTTTATTATTTTGGAACAAAAATAAAATATGAGAATGTAGAACATCACACAATTAAATTTGGAGAAAAATATGAAGAACATCTAAATGATATTTTTAATAACAAGAAATTGAATAATGACATTAGCTACTATCTTCATAGACCTACAGCTTCAGATCAAAGTATGGCACCAATGGGTAATGATTGTTTTTATGTTTTGGTTCCCGTGCCCAATAATCAATCAGGAATTAACTGGGGAGAAAAAGGTGAAGTACTGAAAAATCTTGTTATCGAGAAAATGGAAGATTTAATGCCAAATTTAAGGGAAAATATTGTGGAGGATTTTTATTTAACGCCTGATTATTTTGAAAATGAATTAAATACCAAGTTTGGTTCGGGTTTCTCTATACAGCCTAAATTTACTCAATCAGCTTATTTTAGATTTCATAATAAATCTGAAATATATGATGGCCTTTATTTTGTTGGTGCAGGTACTCACCCTGGAGCGGGTGTTCCTGGAGTATTATCCTCAGCAAAAGTTTTAGATAAAATTATCTAATGACAAGTCAAAATTACTTATCAATTTATGCAAAATCTTTTAATTGGGCTGGTTTTTTTTTACCCAACGAGACTTACAAAAAATGCTCTGATTTATACAATTTTTGCAGACATTTAGATAATATTGCTGATGAGAAAGATCAGTTAGAAAATAAAAAAATAAAATTTAATAAGTTTAAGGATGAGTTTAAATCACAAAACTTTTCAAATCCTATTGTGGAAAGAATGTGGAAACTTATTAAAAATTTAAATATTTCTACAAATATAGTTTTTGATTTATTTGATGGTGTAGAAAGTGATTTAAATAAAAAAATTGAGATAAATTCAGAAAAAGAACTTTTAGTATATTCTTATAGAGTAGCTGGAACTGTTGGATTATTGATGGCAAAAATCCTAAATGTAAAAAAAATTGTTGCTTTAAAAGGAGCAATAGATCTTGGTATAGCAATGCAATTAACAAATATTTCACGAGATGTAGTAGAAGATAAAAAACAAAATAGATTTTACATTGGTTATAATTTTGATCAAATAAAAGATACTTTAAAACTTGCGGATAAATTTTATAACAGTTCTTTTTATGCAATGAAAGAAATACCTTTTAGATTAAGGTTTTCAATATGTGTAGCAAGAAGGGTATATAGAAAAATAGGATATAACATTTTAAAAAAAAAAAATTTTGAAGAATACGAAAAATCAGGAAAGATATATGTGAATAGTTTTGGAAAAATTATACAAACTGTAATTTCAATAATTGATATGATAATATTAAGCTTTTCAAAAAGTCCTAGCTTACACCAAGTAGAGAACAAGCATAAAATAATAATGGAAGAAATAAATTTAAATGAAAGATTTTGATTATATAATTATTGGTGGTGGATGTAGTGGTTTATCACTAGCATATGAATTAGAAAAAAAAGCTAAATTAAAAAATAAATCACTAGCAATAATTGATAACAGAGAAAATTATGCAAGAGATAAAACTTGGTCTTTCTGGAAAGTTAATAAACATAATTTTGAAGACTGTGTAATAAAAAATTGGAATGAATTTTCAATTAATACAAATAAAGGTACACTTTATAAAGAATGTAATCAATTTCCTTATCAAGCAATTGATAGTGGCTTGTTTTATAATAAAATTTTGTTGAGACTTAACCAAAATAAAAATATTCATTTTTTCAAAGACAAAAAAGAAGTTAATTTAAATAAATCATTAGTTTTTAATAGTATCCCAGAATTAAGCAATAAAGATAACCAAATCTGGCAACATTTTTGTGGATATGAAATTGAAGTCACAAAAGAATTTTTTGACGAAGGGATCATGAATCTAATGGATTTTAATTGTGACCAAAAAAATAGTGTTCACTTTTTTTATACTCTACCTTTTACAAAAAAAAGAGCTTTAGTTGAAACAACATGGTTATCACAAATGCAAGATGAAGAAGAGCTAGATTATGATCAGCAGCTGAAAAATTATATAAACAACAATCTCAATCTTAAAAACTATAATATAATCTTTAAAGAAAAGGGGAAAATTCCACTATTTAGAACTTCTAATACTAATAAACAAAATTTATTAAATATTGGCACAGCAGGTGGGATGACTAGGTTAAGTACTGGTTATACTTTTTTAAATATTCAAAAACATTGCCAATTTATTGTAAAAAATATTGATAATTTGAATAGTATAAAACCCTTTAAAATTGAGGAAAAATACGAATTCTTGGATAAAATATTTTTGAACGTGTTGAAAGAACATCCAAAGATAATGCCTGATATTTTTTATAATATGTTTAAAAGCAGTTCTAAAAATGTAATTAACTTCTTATCAAATAAAAGTAATTTTTTTGAAGACATATCTGTAATTTTAAAGATGCCTAAAATTGTTTTCCTAAAAGCTTTAGTTAAAAATAAATGATTAATAGAATAAACTATGTTCATTCTTTATTTTTTTTCATTTTTTGTATTTTAATTTCGTCTTTTGATTATTTGAGATCTAACTCATTTATACTTGTCTGTTTTTTTTTAATTCTTACTCTTGGGATATCACACGGATCTTTAGATAATATTAAGGGTAAAAAACTAATTAAAATTTATAAAATTAAAAATATGTTTTTGTTTTACTTATCTTATATTTTAATTGGAATATTCATAATTCTCTCATGGTTAATTTCAGCATATATTCTATTAGCTATATTTTTAATTGTGGCTTCTTATCACTTTGGAAAAGAAGATGCTGAATTTTTAAATACCAAAAAAAAAGGAAATATATTCTTATACTTTCTAAAAGGTTCTTCAGTGATTATATCTCCTCTTCTTTTTAATCAAGGTGAAACTTTAGAAATCTTTAATAATCTTAATTTTTATTTGTCAAATACAGTTTTTATAAATACCAAATTGTTAATTATTTTTTTATTTTTATCTTTTCTATCTAATTTATTTTTATCTTTAGGAAAAAGTTTTGATGAAAAATCAATTGTATTTATGGATTTTTTTTCAATAATTATCTTAAACATATTCTTAAATCCTTTATTAGCTTTTACAATTTATTTTTGTTTCCTTCATTCTATTAGACACTCAATAAAATTGTCTTTTGAATTAAATAAAGATGTTTATAAAGGTCTAATACTATTTATTAAGAAAGCTATACCTTTAACAATTTTAACAGCCATAATCTTCTTGATCATATTATATTTTTTACAAAATAATTTTGAATTCGATCAAAGTATAAATCAAGTAATATTTATTGGATTGGCCTCTTTAACTTTTCCACATATATTGCTGGAATATTTAATTGAAAAAAATGCAAAGTAAAAAGTTAAAAATTTTGTTAGCTGCTCCAAGAGGATTTTGTGCAGGAGTAGATAGGGCAATTGAAATTGTTAAAAAGAGTATTGATAAATATGGCTCACCTGTGTATGTGAGACATGAAATTGTGCATAATAAACATGTGGTTGAAAGTTTAAAAAAAATTGGAGCTATATTTGTTGAGGAATTAGATGAAATAAAAGATAAATCTAGACCAGTAATTTTTTCAGCTCATGGAGTACCAAAGTCTGTTATCGACAATGCATCAAATTTAAATATGACATATGTAGATGCAACTTGTCCTTTGGTTTCAAAAGTGCACAGAGAAGCAGAAAACATCTATAAACAAGGAATGCATATACTCCTGATTGGTCACAAAAATCATCCTGAAGTAATTGGTACTATGGGTCAGCTACCTTCTGGCTCGATTGATTTAATTGAAAGTCAAGACGATGCCAAAAAATACGTAAATAATTCTAGAGAAAAGTTAGCATATATAACTCAAACTACATTATCAGTGGATGATACTAAGGACATAATTGAAATACTTAAGTCAAGATTTCCAAATATATATGAACCAAAAAAAGAGGATATTTGTTACGCAACAACAAATAGACAAGAAGCAGTAAAAAAAATAGCACCTAAATGTGAAATGTTTTTTGTTATTGGTAGTCGTAACTCCTCAAATTCAGTTAGACTAGTGGAGGTTGCCAAAAAAAATGGTTCAAAGTCTGCTGAATTGATACATTCTGAAAGTATAATTCCTTTTGATAAAATTAATGAGTGCAAAACAATCGGAATTTCCTCTGGAGCGTCTGCACCTGAAATATTAGTTAGTAAATTTATGGAAGATTTAAAAAAACAATTTACTATTGATATAGAAGAAGTAGAAATCACCAAAGAAAATATAACCTTCAAAGTTCCAGGTAAATTGAATTAATGGCAGTTTATACAAAAATAAGTCCTAAAGATATAAATCTAATTGAAAGAGATTTTAATATTGGAAAAATTTATGACTATATAGGTGTAAAAAAAGGTATTGAAAATACAAACTACATAATCAAAACAAAAAACAAAAAATATATTCTAACTATATTTGAGAAAAGAGTTGATACTAAAGATTTACCATTTTTTATGAAACTTATGTCAGGTCTTGTAAAATATAAAATTAAATGTCCTGAACCAGTAAAAAATAAATCTGGTAAATATTTATTTAAAATTAAAAATAAAGAGGCATGTATAGTCTCTTTTTTAAAAGGAAAAGATAAAGAAAACCTCAGCCCAAAAGATTGCTTTGTTGTAGGTAAAAATATAGGTAAATTGCATAAAGCATCAAAAAAATTAAAAATTAATAGAAGAAATTCATTATCTATTAATTCTTGGACCCCCCTTTTGAATAAAATAAATAAAAAAATAAATAGGTTATCAAAAAACTTAATCGAAAATATGAAATCAGATTTAAAAATGATCAAAAAAGTTTGGCCAAATAGACTACCAAATGGGATTATTCATTGTGACTTATTTATTGACAATATTTTTTTTTATAAACACCGTTTTCATGGATTTATAGATTTTTATTTTTCATCAAATGATTACTATGCATATGAACTAGCGATATGTGTAAACGCACTATGTTTTGATAAAAAAAACAAAAAATTTTATTTAAATAAAAAAAAATCATCGAATTTATTAAGGGGTTATCAGTCAGTAAGAAAACTAACTCAAAAGGAAAAGAGTAATTTTAACACTCTCTGCAAAGGATCAGCGTTAAGATATTTGCTTACTAGAGCTTATGATTATTTAAATACACCAAAAACAGCAATTATAAAAATTAAAGATCCTAAAGAATATGTTCAAAAAATTAATTATCATAAAAATTTAAGTTCATTTAAGGATTACTGCTGATGATAAAAATTTATACCGATGGTTCATGTTTAGGTAATCCAGGAAATGGAGGTTGGGCTGCAATCATTATTGAAAATGGAAAAAAAACTCATATTAAAGGAGGTCAAAAAGCAACAACAAATAATCAAATGGAATTACTTGCTCCAATCAAAGCATTAAAAAAAATTCCTAAAGGTAGCAAAGTTCAAATATTTACAGACTCTAAATATGTAAAATCTGGGATAACAGAATGGATACATAATTGGAAAAAAAATGGATGGAAAACAGCAAATAAAAAAGAGGTTAAAAATAAAGAACTTTGGACTGAATTAGATAAACTATCAAATACATTTGAAATTAAATGGAGCTGGGTAAAAGCACATTCGACTGACAAACTAAATAATGAGGTAGATTTATTAGCAAGATCTTCGGTTAATGTTTAGGGGCACCTAGCAACAGAACGCTCTAGGAGTGGTACAATTCGTTGTACCACTTCACTTTTCAAAAATTATTTTACTAAGAGAAACAGGCAAGTTTCTATCAAACTTTATAAATGAACTTAAAATACAATACGAAATCAAGGAGTAATAAGAATGTGGTCAGTACAATCAGATAAAATTAAATAACATAAGAAAAGAGTGAATTACACAATCAATAAACATACCATTGATAGATTTAAAATTGTTGCTGATAAAGATATGAGAAAAATGTCAAATATAGTTGAAAACTTAATTAGACGATATGTGGAGAGTAGGGTTTAATTATTTAAAAATAATTTATATCTTCTAATGGTCTAAAGATTGTAATATCACCTATAATAGGAATTATTTTACCTGTTTTATCATAAAAAAATTTGCCTTTTTTATGAAAAGAAATTTTTTTGTCTTTTAAATAAAATTTAGAATCATTATGATAAATTGTTTTTTTATCTATTACTCTCATAGAATATTTTGTTTTATTTTTATTAATCCGATGCCACATATATTCCTTAAAGTTTATCTTATTTTTCTTAAGATAATAATTTAAATTAAAATTTAGTTGAAGTTGTTTTAGTCGTGATGAATTACTTTTAACAGGTTCAGTCAATATCAATCTTTTTTGCGTAACTCTAAATAATTCCAGAAGTAGTTTGTTCATATTTTTGTTTGATAAATTTTCAAAAACTCCATTGGTAACAACAATATCTATTGAATTTGATTTAAAAGGTAGTTCAAAATCTTTATTACAAAAAATAGAAAGTTTTGATATTTCTTTTTTAGTTAAGTTTTTCTTTATAAAATCATTAGCATAACACAATCTATTGAATGAGATATCACAAGCATAAATATTTTTAACATTTTTATTAAATTTTAAAATGTATGGTAATTTTGTTCCTTCCCCGGTACCAAAGTCTAAAATTGTTTTAATTTTTTTTAAATTTATTCTTTCATTTAATTCTTTCATATTTTTTTGAAAAATTTTATAATTTTTTTTATTTCTTTTTAAGATTTTATAGTTTTTAATATAATCTCCTGATTGTAAATCATAAGACAATCTTGTTATTTCAGAAATACTTAATTTTGTATTTTTTATAAAATATTTTCTATAATTTATATTTCTTGTTCTAAGTTTACTTAAATTTAAATTTGAGTTTTTCATTTCAAAATAAATACAATATATTGTAAAAATTTACAAAATTTAAACATCACAAATAGTTGGTTGAAGTTCTACTTTCCAAAAAGTCTTATATTCTGTTAATAATTAAAATTGAAGGCAAAACAGAACGCCCCTTCTCATTTGTTAATTTAGTTTGCAGTATCAACGTTATTTAAAAAATACAACCGAAGGAGTCGGGCTGTGGTCGGCATTTTTTTTATTTTAAAATTTTCCCTTATCTATAGCTTTCAAAACAAGAGATTTGTAATTGTAGTTTCGATGCACTGCATGGGTGTAAACAATTCGATTATCATCAAAGTTGATAAGCAATCCAATTCCACCATATCCATCCATACCCATCACCGTATCACTTATACCAGGATAATTGGTGTGAAAAAAACCTGCATAAGATTTT
>Ga0160423_10001296_pt1 | contig 20946 bp, 19 predicted proteins | sample CRUFie14St8metaG_FD_108191 | JGI IMG/M metagenome (GOLD analysis project Ga0160423, IMG submission 108191) | Marine microbial communities from the Costa Rica Dome - CRUD Field 142mm St8 metaG | ecosystem: Environmental > Aquatic > Marine > Oceanic > Photic zone | place: Costa Rica: the Eastern... | reverse complement strand
TTTGTTTTTTCTCCTCTTTTCTCGACCAAGCAAGAAGAACGCTTCGAGTGCTTCGCTTCGTCGACCCCGAGCCCACCGACAGACCAAGGTTCTCCTTCTCTTCTGCAACAAGCGGCGCTCCTCGAGTGACTCGACTGACTGGTTTTGGCAGAAGTTCCCCTTTGCGGTATGTGGTGAGCAGCGGCGAGATTGCGGCGAGGTGAAGAACACGCCAAATCTACACGATGCGGCTCGGCCACGAAAAGCGACGAACACGTCTTATCCGGAACCAGGAAGACCTCCGAAAAAAAAGAGAAATTTTTAGCTTTTTCCAAAAGGACGCGGACGAGGTCGCTGCCAAGGCGACGGGCACGACCGCCTGAAGAAGCCGTCGCATCCATGGCCGTCGTTGCGCGTGGGTGGTGCCCCCCCGGGGGGCTTGCAGCGACAAGCCCGAGTCGTCGCAGGTCATCGCCCAGGACGGTTGTTGGCCTCCCGCACCCTCTCTCAGCCTCCTCTCGCGCGACGCGTCGCGTGCAGCCCGGGCCCGCGCTCGCCTGCTTCCGCCCCATCCGCCGCGCGGCGGTCCCGAAGGTCGTCGCGAGGGCCGCGCACGAGGACACCGACGCCCTCCTCGAGGATATCGGCGGAACCGCCATCTATTTGGTGGGCATGATGGGAAGTGGGAAGTCGACCGTGGGCCGGCTGCTTGCGGAGACTCTGCAGTACCGGTTTTTCGACACCGACGACGTGATCGAGAAGTCCCTCGGCGCGACCGTGTCCCAGATCTTCGAGGAGAACGGCGAGGAGGTCTTCCGGGACATTGAGACCAAGGTCCTGCAGGAGCTGAGCCAGTACGCCAGGAGCGTGATCTCCACGGGCGGTGGGGCCGTCCTGAGCAGGGAGAACTGGGGCAACATGAGGCACGGCATCGTGGTTTGGCTCAGCGGGAAGCCGGAGACTCTGGCGTCCAGGATCCAGGGGAAGGAGAAGGACAGCAGGCCCCTGCTCAGCGGCGAGGGCTCGGACGACGCGCTCGTGTCGAGGCTCGAGGGCATGCTGGAGGACAGGACCAAGTTTTACGAGGAGGCCGACCTGGTGGTGGACCTTGAAGACGCGGAGACCGGGGAGGTCCTTAGCCCGGAGAGGATGTCGGGGGAGATACTGGAGAAGCTCGCGGTCGCTGTGCAGGAGAAGAAGCGGGAGGTGGAGGAGAGGAAGGACTTCACCATCGAGGGCGATGGCGTTCCTGAGTCCATGCAGGTGAGGGAGCCGTACCAGGCCTCCTCGGCGGCGGAGGCGAGTGCCCCAAGGGGGTTTGGAGGATCCCAGGCCAAGAACGGGGGCCAAGGGACGGCGTGAACGAATACAAACAGGCGTTGGCTATATAATGTACAAACCCAAAAGAAGGCACCCCCTTCCTCCTACATCATCTTGCAGCACTGGTTCTGCTTTCTCGCAGTCCTGTAGAACATCTGGGACGCCACGCTCAGGTCCGAACTCTTGGCCACGAGGTTGTCCAGCTTCTCCCCCCTGGCGAGGACGCTGTCGATGGTCTTGTGCAGCACGATCTTCGTCTCGTCGAGCTCCTTCTGCACGCGCAGCAGGTTGTCGGCCTTGGACGGGTCCTGGTAGGAGTTGAGGGAGCTCTGGGCGATGGCGTTGCCCTCGTTACAGTCCCCGCTCTTGTTCCTCCAGCCCTCCCCGAACTTCTCCGCGTAGTCGTCCAGCACCTTGTTGATAACGCAAAAGGCGCTCCTCCTTGGGTAGGTCTTGTCCGCGAAAGTTATCGCGGCGAGCCCGTCCTTGTTGAAGGCGTGGCAGAGGTACTCGTTGTGCTCCACGCTCTGCCGTTGTCCCATCGCCGTGCGCTTTACAATCATACGCGAGGTAAAGTGAATCATGTCGCGCACAACGGGGCGCTCGAAGTAGCCGAACTGCGTCAAGTCCGACGCCTGGCCCAACATGTGGGGGTCTGACCCCTCCCCGTTCCACTTCAGAATGAGGATCGCAGTGAGCTTCACCATGGCGGTAACGCGCTCCTAACTCTACTCGCCGTCTTCGCCGCGCCCAGTGCCTTGCCTCTCTCTCTCGGGCTCCGGCCTCTTTTTTTTTTTTCTGTTTCCCTCCGTGTCTCCACAGACAGACCCCCCATCCCCACGGGCCTAAAAAACCAAGAAAACAGCTTTGGAGGGTCGAGAAAGAGAGAGAGAAAACAGAGTTCGGAGCGCGAAACAGAAAAAAAGTAACGGCGCAACCCCGAGAGCGACGACACGAGAGAGGCAAGCCCCGACCAGCTAGGGAACGACGGGAGACGGCGCCGAGTCGACGGGATGGCTGGTGGAGCGGGTGAACCCTCGGCGAAGCGCGCCAAGGTGGAGGAGGCCAAAGAGGAAGAGGACCCTCTCGTGCGAAGGAAAGAGGAGGTCGTTCGTTTGTTGGAGGAGAGCAGCGCGAAGGGAAAGGGAAACGCGCGCGCAAAGAAGGAGTTGTTGACCTTGTGCGAGAAGCTGAAGGCCAAGAACGAAAAGCGCTTCAGGCGCCTGCCTCCCGAGCTGTGGCAGAAGATCCTCGACGAGAACGTCCAGCAGAAAGACCTGTTCGCCCTCGCGGTGACCTGCAGGTTCTTCCGAGACACGAGCGATGTCGTAGGACTCGCACGAGCCAAAAGGCTTTCTGGGACGCTCGAGGGCCCAACGCCCATCATGCGGGATATCGAGTTCACTTTGTACATCGAGACGTCCAACACAGCACCGCAAGCTGGCATGTTGCTCAATCGTTTTGAGGAAGCTGACTCTGTGATTACACAACTCCACGCGGGACCGATCCGGAAGATTGATCGCAGCCACAGCGAATTGGTTGAGCTGTCTGCTGATGAGAAAGCGCAGCCAGGATTTATCGGCAAGATCCTGACCCTTGAGTCGATTTGGAAGAACGACGAGGGCCACATTGTGGATACCACGCGGTGCGTTTACGAGAAGTCGAAGGGTTTCTTCACGGTGGCCGAGGTCGTCGCTAGCGTTGAAGCGTATGAGCGCATCGACCGTCCCAAGAACAAATGGTTTGGTGGCGTTGACTGCCACCATGTCTTCTTCGAAGGTCTCTTCCCGAACGCAAATAAAGATGCATATGGTATCTTTTGGGGCTCTTAGCGTGAGGGCGACATTAACTTTTTTTTTTTGAGGCTGTAGATGATTCCATAAAATCCTTTTCACACTCCTCTTCTCTCCTCGCGATGCCTCACTCTCGCAATTCTCGCATGTCCTCGTGGCGCGCGATCGATCAAAGGGGCGATCGCGATCGGACGTTATCGCAAAAACGTCCGAGTCAAAGGTGTGCGCACTCCGGCCGCTCTCACCACCCCCGCTAGGCATGACGAGGACGAGGTAGACGACAATGGCACCACAGGCTGTGGCGCTTCTCGTTGCGCTCCTGGCGACGGCGGCGTCGGCCCAGCAGCAGGACCCCGCCGGCGACGTCTCGGGAGGTCTCGCGGCCTCCCAGGTCCCTTCGCTCGACCAGTGCAAGGAGTCCTTCGAGAAGTTCCTGCTGACGATCAACGTGCCGAGCCAGATGGCCAACCCGGACCTGTTGAGCTGCGTGGGCAGCGCATCCGAGTCGTGCTGCCGCGCGATCGAGACCTTCGTGGGGTCCTCGTCGCCGATCTACGGGTGCTCGTGCCACGCGGAGCTCCACGACGAGGCGTGGGACATGGTGTACGAGCTCGCCCCGGTCGTCGCCCCGAGCTCGAACCTCGCTTACATTCCCGTCGCCAGGCCGGTGGTCATGCAGAGGATCAAGGAGTGCGGCATCCCCACCCCCAAGAACGGGATGTGCCCCGACCTGACCGAGCCCTCCTCGGGGGCGAGCGCGGCCTCCGTGGTAACCGTGGACCCTGCTGAGGCCGCCCAGGGATCCTCGCTCGTCGTGCCGAACCTCAACCGCACCGCCGCCATGATGGAGTACAGCGCCGCCTACGAGAGAACCCTGGAGGGCTTTGACGAGTACGGCTGGTACAATCCTTGCCAGAAGCTGGAGGGCGCCAAGTACTGCCTGGCCTCGCTGCAGGCGCCGGGGAACTACATGCAGGTTAGGTACGGGGTTTGCGTTCCCGAGGATGCCGAGGAGGACGCCATCGCCGACGCCATCGCGGATACCGAGCCGGAGCACTACGCCAAGCACCCGCCCCGGGTGGACTGCTCGGTGATGGAGAAGACGCCCCTCGGCGCGGGAGGAATCGCGACCGCCGCAATCCTGGGCTCGATCCTGCTGGCCGTCGCGGTCGCCACCGCCGCCAACCTCGTCTTGCCGAGGGCCGAGGAGGCGGGGGCGCTGCGCAGGACCGCAGACTGCTTCGACTTTTGCAGGAACTGGCACCAGCTGATGGCCAAGCCGCAGATGGGCAGGGAGCTCGACCTGACGACGCTGAACGGGTTCAGGGCGGTCTCCATGTTTTGGGTTATCCTGGGCCACACCCTGAGCTACATCGTTTGGATCGGCGGGATCGCCTACCCTGGACGCCTCATCAACCCGAACAACATGAACATGGTGCTCCACGATGCCCCACTGTTTGCCAGCCCTCGACTTCCGGGAATGGGCTGTCTCGAAACGGACAGATTTCAGGAGCTGGAGCTGTTGGGAGAACGATACAAAAGACAGGTTTGAACGGAACCCAAGGTTGTGTCTTTGAAGCGCAGGGTTGTTGAGGATGTCGTCGTCGATGAAGTCCGATCCACTGGCCGCCCACCGCAAGGTGGAGTCCCTGACGGGAGAGGGCTTCCTCAGGAGGGAGCTGGCGCTGGCGTTGAGGGTAAGCTCACGCGAAGAAGAGACGAGGCGAAAAAAAAAATAAATAAAAGACGGGCAATCCAGGGGCAGGAGTCACGGCTTCGCGCCGAGCTCTACTTTCTGTCTTCCTCCCTCGTCGCGAGATGGCTGACACGTGTTTTCGTCTCCCCCGCGCGCCCAGAGCGAGAAGTGCAACCGAGGCCGTCGCATGGACCTCGTGTTGGGGCTGAGCGAGGAGACTTGGGAGGAAGAGTCTGTCTCCGGAGACGGCGACGCGGAGGTCGCGGAGGGCCCCGGACCGGGGTCCGGCGAGGTGGACGACGACGGCCTGGACAGATCTGACAGCGTGAAGAAGGTGCGCAAGGTGTCGCACGCCCTGGAGGCCGCCGAGTACCTGGCGAGGGAGAAGGCCTCTGCGGCGAAGGAGGAGGGTTTGGTGAGGAGTGTGAAGGGGACCTCCAACAGGACCTTGGGCGCTCTGGAGGAGCAGAAGAGCTACGTGGTGAACGTCGAGGACCTGCAGATCCCGACGACCACCGCGAAGGAGAACACCGTCCCGACCTTCTCCTCTTCTCGGGTCTTGAGCGCAGTGCGCCTTGGAAAGTCCATGGACGCCTCGGGGAAGGCCTCCCTGACCAAGGCGACAAAGGGAAAGGGCAAGGGGAAGGGTCTGGACCCCAAGCCCTCGCCTGGCCAGCAGTCTGGAAAGCACTCCCAATTCATGGCCCGGTACGGCCTGCAAAAGTACGCCAACCTGTTCAAGCCCGTGTGAGAAAAGCGGCAAGTTTGTGAAAGGAAGTTTACAAGGAGTTTTTACAGGATCAAGGGGTGGCAGTCTGGGTCATCGCAGGGGAACTTCGAGTTCTTGAAGTGCTCCACCAGCGCGTCCTTGCCCTGCACCCTCGCGTACGTGATCTCGCACACCTTCTTCGAGTTGAAGTCGCTCCACCTCTTTTTGTGGAACTCGCGAAAGAATGCGAGGGCCGCCTCGCTGGTCTTGAAGTTCACAAACCCATACCCGAGGTTGGCCTTGTTCTTGAAGTCGATCGGGAGGTAGAAGAAGTCGTACTGGCCGCCGTAGGTGGCTTCCAGCACCTGCAGGAGCATGCGCTGGCTGTACTTGTTGGGAATGTTCTTGATCATCACGGTCGTCCTCGCCAGCTTTCCTCCCGTGGCGGCCTCCTCGACGTCGAAGGCAAAGTGGGGGTCCGCCTTGTGCTGCCTCCTCCCCTCCCCCCTCCTGTGGGCCCCTCCCCTACCGGTGCCCTTCTTGCCATGGTGCCCGCTCCAACCCCGCGCCAGCGCGGAGGCCGCGGGCGGGCCGTACGCCGCCGTGAGGGCGGAGACGGAGGGCGTGCTCCCAACCCAGAAATCAGCGGGCCCTCCCATCCAGAAGGCCTGCGCCCGGGCCTGGGAATACACCCCCTGCTGCTGCACCGCCGACAGCACCGGCACGACGCTGACCATCTCCCCGAGAACCCCGAAGCTCCACAGATTCTCCAACGCCTTTTGCGAGTCCCTCAGGTCGTAGTACTCCACCGAGCACTGCTCGCCGTACTGGAAGCTCTTTGGGCCGGTCACCACGTGGAGATCGCCGAAGGCCTTGAGCTTGAGCAGGAGCTCCTCCCTGTCGACCAGGGTGAGGCCGGTCAGGGAGAGAGAGTCGTGGAGGGCGATCCCATCGGCCGCAGTGGGGGGCACGCTCGAGAAGGCGACCTGGAAGTGCGACGGGCAGGGCTGCGGTCCCCGCCCGGCGAAGCCCTCGGCGGCCAGCACGGAGTGGCGGAGGTCAAAGTAGCTCACCGAGACGCAGCCGGCGAGCATCCTGCCGCTGCTGTCCAGGGCCCTGACCGCGCCGTACCTCCCGGCCCACTCGTACACCTCGGCGTCCGGGGTCGTTGGGGGAACGTTGTACAGCAAAACGGTCCTCGAGGCGCCGGAGATGGACGGCATGGTGAGGTCCCTCGAGTCGCTTCGGGGGGGGACCTCAATCTCCGCAACGTCCACGACGGAGAAGTCGCGCAGCGCGTCCTCGACCTCGGCCAACGTCTCGGCTTCAAGGTCATCAGGCCTCCTCTTGGTCTCCCCCTCCTCCTCCTCGCCCGCGCTCTCGGGCCTCCTCTTGGTCTCCTCCCGCTCCTCCTCCTCGCCGGAAGAGCTCAGCGCCGCGGCGGCGTAGCTCCTCAGCTTGTCGGGCGTGGCCCTCCCCTCCGGCTCGGCACACCCACGGGTGAGGGCAGCCTCCTTGTCAACCCCGAGAACGACAGGCGCCATCCTCGTCATCCTCTCCGAGGGCCCGCACATATGCGCGACGGTCTGCGGCCCAAGGTCTTGCGCGCGCGCGCAGAGAGCCTCTGCGGTCGTGGTCTGTCTTCGCGGTCGCGGTCCGGGACGTGCGCGCGGACTGGTCGAGCTGCGTACGTCGGCGTCTTGATTGTGTTGTGTTGCCGCTTCAACATCGCAAGCGGAAAATAGGATAGCTGTGACGTGTGTAGAAATCGACATGGTAAAAAAATGGGACGAACCGAGAGAGCTTTAGATATGCCAGCGTCAGCATCTGCCCTGCTGCTGACTCCGCCTAACACCTATTTTCTACTGCAAATTCGCTTTTGGATATCCGAAATCCCGTGATGCTCGGCAACATCTTTTTCCGTTTTTCTTTTCTGGAGGCCCTCCTGGAGGGGAGAGAGATCCGGGGGGGAGAGAGACGAAGGAACACCACCGAGCACGAAGAAAATAATAGAATAGATTGGTACTAAGTAGAGATCGATAGATGGATAGTTGGATGGATCCCCATTCTTCCAAAGACGCGTGTTCCGCCCTGCCCGGCCCCCTTCTCTTAGCACCTCCACACCGCATTCGAGCTGAGCTTGATTGTCAGGTTGCTCCTTCCCGAGCCCCACCCGTTGTTCGAGAGGTACTTGAACTCCCTCTTCTGCCCCTTGGGCCTGGACTCCATCTCCTTTTCGTGGTCCCTGAGCCAGCTGAGGGGGAGAAAGGGCGCGCGGCAGAGAGTGTGGGTCAGCCGGTGCCAAGACAAAAAAAAAAATAGCGCGAAAAGCACGAGCCGGCAAGGAGGGAGCCGGCCCTGCAAGAGCACTCACGCAGCGACGAGGTTGACGAGCCTCCCCTCGGCGAGCTCCGGGAACGACGACGAGGGCTCGTTGATCTTCATCTCCCCGTCCGCAAAGAAGGCGAGATGGGTGGGCCACGCCTCCAGGCCGTCAAAGATGTGCGTCGCCTGTGGTGCACGCCGAGGCGGGAACGGGAGAGCGTCAGCGGCGTCCAGCAGCAACAGCAGTAGAAGAAGATGAAGAATAGAGGAGAGACAGGGAGAGGGGAGAGGGAGAGAGAGAGGAAGAGGGACACTCACGTAGATGATGGTGCACTCCCTCTGTTCGCACTCCTCCCTGAGGAAGTTCATCAGGTCAGCCCTGCCCAACACGTCCAGGTCCACAGTGACCTCGTCGAGGAAGAGGACCTCGAACTCCTTCAGCAGGCCGATGCAGAGCTGCACGCGCCTCCTCTGGCCCTCGGACACGGTGTGCATCCTCCAGGCGGGGTCGATGTCCAGCACCTTGACGAGGCGCTCCCTCCTGGCCTTGTCGACGCCCTGGATCCCCTCGATCATCTTGAGGGCGGAGAAGTCGCCCTGGAGCGGGATGTTATACCCCGCAAAGGCGATGTCCCGCTGCCACGTCCCCCCGATGTAAGACAGCCTGCCCGAGCTCGTGAGGTCCGTCGCGTGGAAGGGCGACTCCCCCAGGATCTTGCACTGCTCCCTCTCCACCATGTGCTTGCCCGCCATGATCTTCATCACGGTCGTCTTTCCCGCCCCGTTCGCGCCGATCAGCAGAACCCGGCTGCCCTTCTCGACCTTCCAGTCCAGGCCGGTGAACAGGGGAGGGGTACCGCGGAGGGGGAGCCCGTCTGCAGACACCCAACAACGGCGACGAGAGCAAGGCGAGGCAGGAGGGGCACGGAGGTCGTTCTCGTTAGGGTTTCGAAGATCGGGAGATGCCTCGTCTCGTCTCGGGAAGAGGGAGGACTGACTCACCTGGCCCGCAGTATGTGAAGTGCAGGTCGTTCAAGTGGATGACCACGTTATCGTCGCTGCGGTCTCCCGCTGCGGCGGCCTCCACCTCCATCACGCCCTCGCCGTTCGCCCCGCTCATCTCTGCTTCCTTATCTACTTCCTCTTGCACCCGCAAGAGATCGACCTACGCCGCGCTGTGGTTTGTGTTTCCGCGGCCTGCACGCGCTGCCCCCCGCTGCTGGAAAAGCCCCCCACCCGATGAACTCGTGGCTCTCGCAGCCCCCCACCAAGACAGACGAAATGCAAATGCAGAACGGGCTGACGGGGGGGGGCACTTTTAGTGGAAAAGCTCAGTCGACGGGCGGGTGGAGAGAGAGGGGGGTACAGCGGAGGATCGACGCCAAGCGAGAGCGCGGGACTTGGCGCGGGGAGCCCATGCTCGGGCGCGGAACGCAGAAGTACCGGCCTAGCGCGATGATGCGGATGGTTGCGGCGACGCGACGACGGGTGGGCTTAGGGACCTGGAGCGAGAGCGCGACGTGGCCGTGCTACCGGAACACGCTGGACCGGTCTTGCCTCCAGGGCAACTTTCCCGGGGTTTCCGCTTCGGGCGGCAAGGCCTCGGCGTCCGGGCAAAGGCTGTTCGGGCACAGCAGGCTCGCGCCCACCCCGCTCGGGCGGAGGACGACCGCGCTGCAAAACCAGGGAGACCAGCTCAGTCTCAGTCTAGGTCACCAGCTGACGGTCTCCCCACAGCACGGGCAAATCCTGCCGTTCAGCAGCAACGGGGGCACGGAGCCCGGAACGAGTCAAGAGTACGTCCTGGCACCACGAGCCCCGCCGTCGGGCGCGCTGGAGCTCCCCACCTCCCCCACACACACAACATTCCCGAAAAGATGGAGCGGACATCTTTTTTCTTCCATCCTTGACCTGCCGACCGACCGACTGACGGCAAATCGTCCGCGCTTGCTCCCCCCAAAAACCTTTTGCCCCCAGGAGCGACCACTTGGAGACGCACACGGAAACGGTCATGATGGCCGCGCTGGAGAAGAAGCTAGGGAGCACCTTCAGCCGCAAGTCCACTCTTCCAAGCCCGAGCCCACTTCTCATCGTCATCTCCGGCCCCTCCGGGGTGGGCAAGGACGCCGTGATTAACAGGCTCCGCGAGGTCCACGGCGACATGCACTTCGTCGTCACCGCAACCACGAGGCCGCGGAGGCAGGGCGAGGTGGACGGGGAGGACTACATCTTCATGGACAAGGAGGACTTTGAGGACCTGATCGAGAGGAACGAGCTGCTGGAGCACGCCTTGGTGTATGGGGACTACAAGGGGATCCCCAAGCAGCAGGTCAGGAAGGCGCTGGGCAAGGGGACGGACGTCGTGCTTAGGCTGGACGTCCAGGGCGCCGCCACGATCAGGAGGCTCATCCCCGAGTCCCTGTCCATCTTCTTGGTGGCGGAGAACGAGAGGGCCCTGGTGAGGAGGCTTCTGGGAAGGAAGACGGAGCCCCTCGACAGGGCGCTGGTCAGGGTGGAAACCGCCAGGCAGGAGACCAAGAGGATCGCGGAGTTTGACTACGTCGTGGAGAACCCAAGCGGGAAGCTCGAGGACACGGTGAGGAAGATAAGCTCCATCATTGAGGCGGAGAAGCTGCGGATGCAGCAGAAGGCCATCAGGATCTGAGGACGCGGCGGAGCAAGCCTGGGCTAGGTGGAAGCTAATTAATGTGCGGGGACGGGCGACAGAGGAATTTGTATAACACGGACCGAGTACTCAGGCGGGGGAGTACCTCCCTCAAGGGTTGGCCTGCCCCTGGCCCTCAAGCTACCGCTTGGCCCGCTTCTTCCTGCCCGATCCCCTGATGAAACGGTGGTAGACGACGCTCTTGTCCTGGCGGAAAGCGGCGTACGCGTCCCCTGCGACCTCTGCCTTCATTCCGAGCCCCGCCCTGTCGCTCAGCAGCGGCGCAACCTCCCTCCGATCCTGCCTTTGTGGATCTGGCTCGTCCGAGTCCGAGTCCGCCCCAGTCGACGTCACCTTCTCCTCCCTCGAGCTGCCGTCCGCGTGGTAGAAGCTCGCGAGATGGTCGTGGAGGTCGGAAAAATACTGCGCCACCTTCGCCCGAACCTCCCGCTTGTCCTCCTCGGTTTCACGCTCCCTCTCCACGTTAGCAAAGAACAATTCATCCTGGACGTTCAAGTGTTGCGCTTCCTCTTTCGACAGCTCGAACAGACGCGGAAGTAGACCAACGGGGATGGAGAGGTCCTGCCATGCGTCCTCTAGACCCAACGGTCGCGTCATCCCAGGCGCCTTTGTGCCTTCGTCCCGCTCTGAGGCCTCCATCCTGGGCTTGCTGGGAAAAATGATCCCTACACCCAACACGGTTCGGGGAAGCTCAGGGGGGTCTCGCCTTGGTTGACAATAATAACGGTTGGATAGTATACTACAAACGAGCTTACACCTTTGGCGAAGGGGAAGGCGCCGCAGGGGAAGCCGCGGCCGGGCTCGAGACGCCTGCCCCACCCGCCGCCGGTTGGCCGCCCACCGGCTCCACGGGCTTGAACCTCATCCTGAGCAGCTCCGGGTTCTTCTTCACCTCGTCCTTGTGCATGGACCTTATGTGCGACCTGAGGTTGAAGTCCAGGGAGAAGGCCTTGCCGCAGCCCTTGAACGGGCACTTGAAGTTCCTCTCTCCAGTGTGGATGAGGTAGTGCCTCTTCAGCTTGGAGCTGTCCACAAACCTCTTGCCGCAACCAGGGAAGGTGCACAGGAACTGCTTCTCCCCGTGGGTATGCATGTGCTTCCTGAGGGCAGATGACTCGCTGAAGACCTTGCCGCACCCGGGGTGCGTGCACATGTAGGCGCCCGGGATGACCTGCCGCAGGGCCTTGGGCTTGGGCTTTGGGGGGATGGGGAGGCAGGACCTTGGCCGCTGGGCCGCCGGAGCCGCGACCTGGACCTTCCCCGAGGAGGAGGCGCCATCGCCTCTCGGCTGGCCCTCGACCCGGTTGGTGCTCCCCCGCTCCCCCGGGGACGAGCGGCCGGAGTCCTTGGCCTGCCCACCCGTCGTGCCCGGGTTGTTTGGCACGAACTCGATCTTCGTGGACTTCTGCTCGATGAAGCTGAGGACCAGGTCCTCGTCGTACGAGTCGTCCACCCACTTCAACAGCCTGCAGTACCCGTTCTGGAGGAGGTTCGGCATCAGAACCCACTTCTTGCGCCACCTTTTCTTCCTCTGAACTTCCTGGGCGGGTTCACCCTCCCCTCCCTCCACCCTCCCGGGCTGCTCTGGCCTCGGCTTGGAGGCCACATCAGCGGGCTGCCGTATCACGATCGTGCCCACCCCCTTGAGGCCCGTGATCTTGAGCCTCTTCTCGCCCTTGAAGCTTTTGAATTGCGGCGGTGGCTCGAAGCCCTGCTCCTTCCTCTTCTTCTTATTCGTAATACAGGCCTTCTTCAAGTGTGGCTTCAGGCACGTGCGGCAGAACCCACAACGCGCCATGCCGTACTTGTCAAGCTTCACTTCCTGCGACGACGAAGCGATGGTCCCGGTCTCGGCCCCGGTCCCGGCCTCCCCGCCCCTCTCGTCCATCCCGCTCCCTTCCGCCTTCACCTCCATTTCCAACCTCAACCTCCCACCCCGGCGCCGGGGTTCCCCTCCGCCTGGGAGGGCTGAGAGCATTCGCAAAAAAGAGTCCAAAAGGCTGCACCTTTGGCTTCTCGCGCGCCAGCTGGGGCGGGACGTTTGGGCTGGCTGGCGAGGATAGCCAGGGGAATTGAATAGGGAGGAGAAGAAGGGAGAGCGAGTGACGAAGATGGACGTCGTGGGGTACTTCCCCTCCAACACCTTGCAGAGGGACCTGGGCTTCTTGACGACGCTGGAGCCCGAGGTCCTGAGAAGCTTCTGCAAGGTGGCCTTGGAGAACCTCGCGGGCTTGCGGGACTTCGAGTCCAAGCTGCACTCGGTGGCGGGAAAGTTCGGGATCGAGCCCGAGGTGTTGGACAGGGCCATCGAGAGCCTGGCCTACCTCCTCACTTGCATGAGGAAGGAAAAGATGCGAGAGAGCGGAAGGAAAACGTACCTGGAGGACCTCGGGTTCTCGGAAGGCGCTCACTCCGTGGTGGAGGACTGTTACGCGGCCTACCTGAGCAAGTTCGAGGAGACCACGAAGCCCACGTCCCGGTCAGAGGCGCACTTCAAGAGCCTGGACTGGCGGCTTGACGTGCAACTTGACACCAGGGCGGGCAAAAACGCGCCGACTGCCAAATACCTGGTGAAGCTGCGCGCGGAGGACAACAACCTGCAGGGCAAAGGTACGTGCCAATGAGAAAGAGGCTTACATTAAATACGGGGATTGCTGACGTCCTAACGCCCACTCAACTTTCTTCCTCTCAAGATCTGTTCTTTGAGTCGAGCTACAAGAGCTTGTGCAAGGTGACCGAGGAGCTGGAGTCCGCACTCAGCGAGGCAAAGAACTCCCGCACGCGGCGTATCATCAAGCTCCTTCAGTAGGAGGACCCAATAATTATCAGCCCCCAATAATCCAATCAATAATACATTGTGTTTCACTTGGAGAACCAGAAGTCCAGATTTCGCGATATGATCTCAAAGCTTGTGAAGGTGACCGCGGCAGTGGGCATGGTCCTGGTCAGGTTTGTGGCGCACCCCCTGTAGAACGCCCTCAGGCCCCCCTCCCTGTAGACCTCCCCGCAGGTCGAAAGGATGGCCGTGCACCTGCCCGATATCTGCATCCTGGACCTCACCACCTCATGCGGGTAGGTGATCGAGGACGCCACTGCCTTGGCGAGGGCGGACGAAGCCGCAAGCTCCCCGGCTTGGAGCTCGTTCTTTCCCTTGCCGAGCCGCCTGGCCGCCAGGCCCTTCAGCTCCTCGTACAGGGGCAGCATGATCGCCACGTTCGCCACGCCGAAGATGGAGGGGCTCAGGCCGCTGTATAGCCCACGGTAGCCCTCCTCCCTCGCGATCCGCAGTAGCGCGCCAAGCGTGCTCTTGTACTCCTTGGTGTAGATCCGGTGCGAGGACTCGAACCTTCCCTGCGCTTGCAGGCGGGTCTTCACGACCCAGAGGGGGTTCGTGCTGACGCACGTCACGAGGCCTGCGACAGTCGCGGACAAGGCGTTCACAGTCATCTCACTGTACCCGCCCTCCATCCTCTTGCCCTCTCCCGCGCCCTTGGCCCTGTCGCTCTCCACCAGGTACCCCCGGAATGCCTCGTAAGTGCAGAAATAGATGGCCCAGTTCGGGGGGAGCGCGATGAGGGTGGGCGCTAGTCCACGGTACAGCCCTCGAACTCCCTCCTCCCTGAAAATGAGCGCAAGGCTTCCGATAATAGTCCTGTACTTCCTCCCCTTCTGAACTTGAAGCTTCACCTTGAGCGCCTCGAGAGGCGTGGTTATCGCTTTGGGGGGGTCACGGCGTTAAGCAAGGAGAAGAGAGGAGAGGAGACAGTGTCAGTCCCGCCCTTCGCGACGCGCGTGGCTCGGCGGGCCCTCGGTCTGGGACTCGAGCTGTTTTCAACCTGTGCCTTACCTGCCCCCATGGCACCCGCGATGGCCCCAGACACAGCGTTCAGGGTCACCATCGGCTTGGACGTGGGCCTCGACGTGGACGGGGACGGAGGTACCGCCCCCCGCCCTGGACTGTCGGACGGCGGTCGGTCTCGCATGACAGCAGCTGCCAAAGCTCTGTCTGCTCGACTCGCGATCAGAATCCTGATCCGGATGAGATGCCGGCGCTGAAATTCCCGGCAACCTGATGTCGCAGGCATCATGTCATGTCATGGCTGCATCATCATGTCAGGGGGCAGGGAGGGGCGGAGACGAAGGGTAGTTGTAATAAATCATCGTTACATGGTAATAAAACGTCCCCCAAAGCGACGAGACAAGAATCAATAATTTCTCCGCCCCAAATTGTTTCACCCCCTCCTCTTGGTGAGCCTCCAGGCATTGGGGTCCTTGTACTTGTCGAAGAGGGGCTCTATCCTCTCGTTCCTCTTGCGCTTGGACATCATCTGCGGGTCGGCCTGCTTGAAGAACCTGGGCGCGAGCTCGATGAGCCATTTGGGCTCGATGCTGCAACACTCCCTCATATACTCCTTGGTGGTGAGCACGAGCTCAAAGTACACGACCCAGTCGGGCTGGCTGTGGAAGAGGGAGCTGCTGGGGTGGATGTACACCGGGGTCTGCTCCACCAGCGTCTTGTAGCCTTCCTGGGGGTCCTTCTTGGCGCAGTTGTAAAAGTACCCCGAGCATATGGCTCTCCTTATCTTGTTGAAGTTCCTCCCCGCGCTCACCAGGTCGAGCTTATACCTATCCATGATCATCAGCAGCTGTTTTCGCACGTCCTGCGCCCTCTTCATGGACCTTGCGTGGATGAAGTTCTCGTGGCACCAAGCGTTGGAGAAGTTGTTGCGCTTCCATGCCTCATACACGGTATACAGCGTGATGTGGTCCCCCTCGGGCTGGAAGAACTTGGCGTGCTTCTGATCGGCCTGTGCCTGCTTCTCCCTCGGCCGGAAGAAGATGTTCTGCGCCGAAAGCATGGCCACCACGGTGACAATCTCTTCACTGCACCCGAGGTCCACGCTGGCCATCAGCATCTTGGACAGCGCGGGTTCCAGCGGAAACTCGGCCATCTTCCTGCCCAGCCTGCTCAGCAGCCCCTCCTCGTCCAGAGCTCCGAGGTTGTACAGGTTCTGCAGGGCCTGCACCAGGGTCTGAGCGGAGGGCGGGTCCATGAAGTCAAACCCGAGCAGGTTGTTGATCCCCATGGCCTTGAGGGCGAGGACGGTCATCCCGAGGTTTGACCTCTGGATCTCCGGGACGGAGGTCGGGAGCATCTCGTGCTGGAAGGCGGCCTCCGTGTACAAGCGGAAGCACTTGCCGGGGCCCGTCCTACCGGCCCTTCCAGACCTCTGCCTGGCCGAGGCCTTGGAGATGGGCGCGACCACCAGCGAGTCCATTCCCATCTTGGGGTTGAAGACCTTCTGCTTCGCGAAGCCGGGGTCGACGACGTAGTAGATGCCGTCGATCGTCAGCGAGGCCTCGGCGATGTTGGTGGCGATGACACACTTTCTGGACCCCTCAGGGGCTGGGTCAAAGATCTTGGTCTGCATCTCAGAGGGCAGGGCGCTGTACACGGGGAGGATGATGAGCTCGGGCACCGCGGGGCCCAGCTTCTTCATCCGCTCGTACAGAACCTCGCACGCCGTGTCAATCTCCTCCTGGCCGGTGAGGAACACGAGGATGTCCCCCTCAGGTTCCGTCAGGTGGACCTGCATCACGGTGACCAGGCATGCATCCAGGTAGTCAGCCTCCGGCTCGGTGGTGTACAGAACCTCAACCGGGAACATCCTGCCCGGGATGGTGAAGATGGGGCAGTTGAAGAAGTAGGAGGAGAACTTCTCCGCGTCCAGCGTCGCTGAGGTGATGATAACCTTGATGTCCTTCCTCTGCTGCACAAGGTTCTTCAGCAGGCCGAAGAGGACGTCCGTGTTGATCGTCCTCTCATGCGCCTCGTCGAGGATGATGACGCTGTAGTCGTGCAGAGTCTCCTTAAGCAGGACCTCCCTGAGCAGCATGCCGTCCGTCATGTACTTGATCACCGTGTCCTTAGACGTGCAGTCCTCAAACCTAATAGCGTATCCGACCTCCTCGCCGAGCCTGCAGCCAAACTCCTCGGAGACGCGCTTGGCGACGCTCATGGCCGCCACCCTCCTGGGCTGGGTGCACCCAATCTTCCCCCGGCTCGTGTACCCAGCCTCGGCGAGGTACTGGGTCATCTGGGTCGTCTTTCCAGACCCAGTCTCCCCAATCACCACCATGAACTGATTGTCATTCACCGCCTGGATTAGCTGCTCCCTGAGTTTGTAGATCGGCAGATTCTTCCTCTGCTCCGCGATGGAGAGGGAGCTGCGCTGGCCGTACGATGTGGCTTTGCCAAAGGCCTTCTGCTTCCACTCTGGCACGTCCCTCGCGGCCAGCCCAGTTCCCTTAACCTCCGCGGCGAGTTGCCTGTCACCCTGCGCCATTGGGTCTTCCCAGGGCCTCGACAGGTCCTTCGGCACGGCCTCCATCTCGCTCCTCTGCTGCTGCTCCTTGAGTTCCCGCCTCTCCTTGGCGAGCGCGGACTGGGTCATCGCCGCCCTCTGGAGCGACCCATCCGGAACCCTCACGATCTTGATGGGCGACACGTCCGCCCCCGTGGCGTTCGTCTGCCCTTGGAGGAACGGCGGTTCGTCCTCGTTCAGGTCCACCTCAACCTCCTCCTCGGCGCCCTCCGCCGCGCCGCCCAGCAGACCGTCCCCGTCCTCATCAAAGTTGGGGTACTCCGACACCGGTAGGATTCCGCTCGCAATCAGCTGCTTCGTTTCCCACCTCTCCGGCGAGCTCATGCGCTTCCTCCGCCTCGAGTTGAATAGCTCTCCGTCCTCAGCGGAAGGTTTGATCCCAGACAAGCCCTGCAGACCGCCGCCTCCGCCGCCGCCCCCCAGCGGGGTGAGGTTTGAGCCCGTGCCCGCCGCGGCCGCAGGGCGGCCGCCACCGCGCCAGTCCCTCCCACCACCACCACCGTTTGGCGCCAGCGGCATCCCTGTGGCCTGGTCGACTTCCTTCATGCTCAGGCTGATCCGATTCCTGTCGCTGTCCACGGAGAGGACCTTAACCCACACCAGGTCCTCCCGGCTGACGACGTCGCTGGGGTGCCCTACCCTGCGGTTCTCGAGTTGAGACACGTGGACGAGGCCCTCCCGCCGCCGGGCCGAGACGTTTTGCAGGCGCACGAAGCAGCCGATGTCCACGACGTTGGTCACCTGACCCCGGTAGACCCCGCCGACCTCGAGGGGGCGCGAGGGCTCCTCCTCCTCGGCGGGCCGCCGGGTTGGCTCGGAGCGAGACCACCGGCTGCTGTGCCGGTCGTCCCCGGGCCGGGCGCCGGCGCCGTTGTCCGACAGCACGTCGCTCCGACTCTCCGCCACCTTGGCCTGAGTCCTCTCCCTCTCCCTGCCCTCCCTCACCAGCTCCTCGTCGATGCGCCGGCTCCTCTCCTTGCTGTCCGGGATCGCGAGCCCGCTCATCTTGGTCGCCCCCTCCCTCCCCTCGGCCGCCCTGCTGCTGTCCTCCCTCTCCTCCACGAAATTCGGGTGCAGGTGGCGCACCAGGCGGTACAGCTTGTCCACGAAGTCTATCGGCAGCTCCGCCCCGTTCTCCTTAAGTTTCTTGTCGTACTCCTTAAAGTTCTCGGAGCCCAAGGCGACCTCGATCACGAACTCCGCGAGGGTCTTGTCCCCCATCCCGAGATTGTTCTCGAGCTCAGAGGTCACCTTGGACACCAACTGCAGGTAACGGAGCTTCTTTAGGTCCGCCATCGTGCCCCGCTGGTACACCGGGCGCCACCGCTCCCTCTCGCCTCTCCTGCGCTGCTGGTGGAGGCCCCGGCCGGCTGTACAGGACGAAGAGAGCCAACTTTTCCAACATTTCGCGCGAAAAAAAAAAAAAAAAAACAGCACCTTCTGCTGAAACGCTCCGACCCGACGGACAGCGAGGACGAGAGTGCGCGGGCGGGAAGGGGCCCCCAGATGGCTCTGCTGGCGCTTCGAACGGCGCTGATGGCGGGATCGGCGTCCATTGCGGCGCGAGCTTCACTCTGCGCGTCGCTCGTGCCACACGGCGCGAAGCTGGAGGGCAGAGAGCTTCACAGTCTGGTCAAAACGCTCAAATCGAGGGCTGGGGCAGGAGCGGGCACGGGGCGCGCTCCAAGGCTAAGCCCGGATAGAGTGAGCTCACGGCAGTCCACCAGCGAATCGACATCGGCGGTTCCCGAGCCCAATAGGCACCAGCTCTGGGCGCACGCCGTCCGGTGCGCCATCCCTATGGTGGGGTTCGGCATCATCGATAACGTGGTGATGATTACAGCTGGGGAGAGGATCCAGTCGAGCATCGGGCTGACCCTCGGGCTGACGACCATGGCGGCCGCTGGGCTGGGCCAGATCGTGTCGGACATCAGCGGGATCATGTCTGGCGGGACGGTGGACGCCCTGGTGGGCAGGCTCCTCCCAAACCTCCCCAGGGCGGGCCTCACCTCCCTGCAGAAGGATCTGACCTCCGCCAGGATCGCCCAGACCGCCGGGGGCTGCGTCGGCGTCACGGTGGGTTGCCTCCTCGGCATGAGCGTGCTGCTTCTCCTGGACGCGGAGGCAGTCGAGAGGCAGAGGACCGCCGCTGAGCTGGAGAGGATCTTCGACCTGGTCGAGCGCTCCGCAATGAACACGGTGGACCGGACGCTGGGGTGAGCCTTTCCCCCGCCTCGCAGCAATGCACCAGGCCGGGAGTCTGACGAAAACTCACCTTTCCTTCCTCGGACGTAGGTGCGACATGTCCATCCTTTGGGTTGTTGACGCGGAGAACGACGATATCATCTGGACGAGGGTGCGCTTTTTGCTTCGTCATCTTTGGGCTCCTCTGCCCTTTGCATGGATTTCAGGCTGACCTCACCTCCCCGCACCTCCCCCTTCCCCCACCCGCGTGGCAAGGTCGTCGCGGACGGGGACGTACCGAGTGACCTGGAGATCAAGAAGACGGACTTCGTTTCGGTGATAAAAAAGACAGCCTCGTCACAGGACCTGGTGAAGAAGACCATCACCACAGGGAGCGTGCAGCAGGTGGTTCTGGGGGACGAGGGCGGCCTGATCAAGAACATGATGACAGTGCCGATCGTGGGCGGCGACGGGAACATACTGGGGGCGATCCAGATCGTGAACAAGAAGGGGCCGGGCCAGGGATTCAACAAGCAAGATGCCATGGTGCTCTCCGTGCTGTGCTCTCACATCGCAACGTTCTTTGACATCATGAAGGAGCTGAACGGGGCCTCGGCGACCAACCGGCCGGCGTACCAAGAGAAGTGACTGCTGGGTGGGATGCCGTTTTTCTTTTTTCTTTTTTGAAATGCGTTTTGTTGGATTACTGTGCTTGCTCCTACGAGATGATCATGAGCGGCTGCCCCGGGGTCACTGGGGTGCCGTCCTCCACGAGAATCTCCAGGACGTTTCCGCTCACCTCGGCCTCGATCTCGTTCATGAGCTTCATCGCCTCGATGATGCAGACCTTCTGGCCCTTCCCCACGGTATCCCCTTCCTTCACGAATGCCGGCTCTCCCGGCGCGGGGGAGCGGTAGAAAGTGCCGGACATAGGGGACGTTACCGCCTTGCCGGCCTGTGGTGGGGTCGGCGCGGGCGCCTCCTCGGCTGGAGCCGCGGGGGCGGCGGGGGCGGCAGGTGCGGCCGCGGGGGCGGGTGGAGGGGCCGCCGCGGCGACCGGGGCGGCGGCGACAGGAGCGACTGGGGCGGCCTGCTGGGCGTACAGCTGCTGCTCCGCCTCGAGGGCCTCCTTCTTCCTGACGCTCAGCGTGAACGAGGACGTCTTCAGGGAGAGCTCCACAATATCCGTGTCGTGCACCATGCTCAGCACGTCGTTGAACTCCTCCAAGTCAAGATCCACGGTCTCGACCGATTCCCCTCCCATGGCACGTGGGGCACAAGGCCTCGCCCGGGCCGTCCGACCTCCCCTCGCGTGCGGCCTGGCCCCCACGGAGGCGACCGACGCCGTCAGTCCCCTCAGCCTCATCTGCGCGCGGACCTGAACACCCGCCATGCTGCCTCCCACACTTCCTTTCCCCTTCCTTTGATCTGCGCGCGAATACTCTGCCGCTTCGCCCTCTCGCTGGGCCTGTCACACCGCTCGACCTCGCACAAGAGCGAGTGGCCAGCAGCGATTCCAAGATAAGGCCCATGCTTTTTAACGTCTCTCATCGAAAACTCCTTTTGGTGCGGAAATGTCTAAATTTTTCCATTTCGAGAAAGGCAACCGCCTTGGAGCGAGGTTGATGAATTGACAAACGAAGTAGAAGAATGAGAACAAAGAGCTGCTAATTACAAAGGTTGATCGGGTTTCCTGCCAAGAAGCTGCGGATGTTCTCAGCCACGGAATCGATGAGCCTCTGTCTGCTCTCGATCCTCTGCCACCCGATGTGGGGTGTGAGGAGGAGGGAGTGGGTTTGGGCCAGCTCGTACAGGGGGCTGTCCTCCTCCGGGGGCTCTTTCACCTGGACGTCAATGCCGGCGCCCGC
>Ga0160423_10001295_pt1 | contig 20951 bp, 12 predicted proteins | sample CRUFie14St8metaG_FD_108191 | JGI IMG/M metagenome (GOLD analysis project Ga0160423, IMG submission 108191) | Marine microbial communities from the Costa Rica Dome - CRUD Field 142mm St8 metaG | ecosystem: Environmental > Aquatic > Marine > Oceanic > Photic zone | place: Costa Rica: the Eastern... | reverse complement strand
TGGCGGCGAGCCCCAACTTCTCCCTCGCTTGATCAAAATCTTCTTGGAGCCCTCTCTCCCAGGCATCAATCCACGCGAGTTCCGAGGCAAATGCCTGAGGTAACAGACTCAGACCCGGCAGCTCGCTATGGCTGCGGGCATAGTCTCCCCGCATTTCCGCATCCCAACTCATACAGTGGCGTGCCGCTGTCTCAATCGTTCTCCGCTCCAGAATATTCTGGATGATATTGCTGATCAGAAAGGGAGTCACTCCGGCATCGCGAGCGATGTGGTGAGCCACCAAAAGAAGATCGATTCCCCCAGCCACTTCGCCCTTGGCAAATTTCGCTTCCGCGAGAACCAACACGATCGTCGAAAACTCGCGCATCTTGGCCAAGTGAGGGGTAGTCATTGCAACTCCCTCTTCCCAGGCCAGCCCCCATTCGCAGGGAGCTTCGGAAACGACCGCCTTACGCAAAAATTTTACCGGCTGCCCAAAATCAAATTCCTCGATAATCTCTGCCTTGAAGGGGATCTTGCCATCGGCAATTTCACGCAATTGCCTGGCTTGCGCTTCGCTCAAGGGAGGAAGCTCAGCAGCGGCCTGCCAATAGAGCAGTGCTGGATTTGTGTTTCGGGAACTCCGAACCTCGGCAGCCCGTAGCAGGGAAGACGCACAACAGAGGGTAGCGAGAATGATGGATTTAATTAGGTATTTCATCAGAGTAATTTGGGTAATATTTGAGACGTTTGCATACTAGCGGTTCGATTCAAAAACAGCGGCTGATCTCGGAAGGACAACACGAGCATCCTGGTCCAACATGGCTAACAGAACGTCCTCTCCCTCCGCAAATGCGTTGCGGTAGGAGAGCACTGAACAAGCTGCTGGATCTGCCACTTGGGCGATTTCCTGCATCAGGTCACGCGCCAGATCAGGATCCTGACAAAACACAATCGCCTGCGAATGCAATCGTTGCTGCACTCCTCCCATCAATCTGGAAAAAGCATCGGGATCGCCTTCCTGCGCGCGCGCAATCAACTCGCTCTCGGCGATCTCTGGCGGCTCAAAGGTCTGCATAGGTTTCAGAGATGTGTGGGCGATCAGAAATTAAGGTTCACTTTTTTACCGATTCACCATCTGAAAGATGATCGACCCGAGGTCGAACGAGTTAACTGAATCACCTCGCGAGGGAAGCTTCCACCAAAAATACTTTCATGCTACCTATACCCCATGTCCAAGAGTGTCCGCTGCGCCATCTTCTGTCTCGCGTTAGTTTGTCTCCAGTCCTGCGGCAGCGGTAATTCATCACCAGCCAAACCCAGTAAACTTCACTGGGACGACGTGCAATCCTTCATTGCCAGTCAGCGCAAGGCCGGTCACCCCAACTACGATCCCGAGTTGCTCTACGTCGTTGATCCCGCGAACCAACGGATGCGCGTCATTTCCCTCAAAACCCGTAAGACTTATGAGACTCTCCGCTGCGGCACTGGAAAACGTGGCTTGGGAACCAAGCATGCCCAAACCCCTCCCGGGTTTTTCACGATGGGTGGGGTCCGCATTGCCAGGGGCGCCAACCATAACATCCAAACCGGAGATTCCAAAAAAGGCGTCGCCGGGATCTACGCCGAGATTCATTTTCCGCCGACCTACCCCAACCCCAAGCGACGCGGCTACGTCCCCAATGGAGTGGTCATCCACTCCTACAATCCCGATGCTAGTAAGATGCTCCAACAACGGCGGTCCCAACGAATGATTGGACGCATTCCCTGCACCTTCGGCTGCCCCGTTCCTGATATCGACGAAGCGCATAAGCTGGTTCCCTATCTCAAAAAGTCTTATGGGAAATTCGACCCCACCGCCAATCCCAACGCCAACCTTCGCAGCCTCATCAGTCAGGGGGAGGTCAAAGTCTACCAGCGCAATCAACTCGGCGATCCCATTTTGATCCTCAACCGCCAGTAGCGGCTCACCCTTACTTCGTCCGTGGTGGAAATTCCGCCTTGGTCTTTACGCTGGTGGTGGCACGCCTTTCCGCCTGCCATTTCTTCGGCTTGGTGGGGAGAACGGTGTCATCTCCATAGCCTTTTTGCAGCGCAAGCAGTTGCTTGCGAATGTCTTCGATGAGTTCCTTTTTCTTGGGATTTCCGTAGAGATTTTTTAATTCATCGGGATCCGTTTTGAGGTCGTAGAATTCCCACTCACCAAATTCATAAAAGTTGATGAGCTTGTAGCGGTCAGTCCGGATACCGTTATGGCGGGGCACCTGATGGTAAGAGGGATACTCGTAGTAGTGGTAGTAGATAGACTTCCTCCAATCGTCGGGGGTATTACCCGTCAAGAGAGGGACAAGCGATTTGCCCTGCATGTCAGCGGGAATTTTTGCTCCGGCCATTTCGAGGAAAGTCTGGGCGTAGTCGAGGTTTTGCACCAACTCGGTGTTGCGTGAGCCGGGCTTGATCTTGCCGGGCCAGGAAACGATGAGAGGCATCTTGAGCGACTCTTCATACATCCAGCGTTTGTCATACCATCCGTGATCACCGATGTAGAAACCTTGATCGGAGGAGTATACAAAGACGGTATTATCAGCGAGTCCTTCGTCTTCGAGAGCCTTGCGGAGGCGGGCGAGGTTTTCATCCACGCCCTTAATGCTACGGAGATAGTTCTTGGCGTAGCGTTGGAATTTCCAGCGAACGAGATCGCGTCCGGTTAGCTTGGCTTCACGGAAGGCCTTGTCTTTGGGGCCGTAGGCGGCGCGCCAGACTTTGAGTTGCTCGGGCGTCATGCGCTTCATGTTCATGTATGCGGAGCGGTCCTCGCTGGGACGGCGTTGCTTGGGAATTTTGAGATCGGGAGTGAGATCCGTGAAGAGGTCGTGATCGAGATACATGTGACGATCGATTTCCATCTCCTGATGCTGGGCGGGAATGCGGCCATCGTATTGGTCGAAGAGAGTATCGGGTTCGGGGATCTCGATATCGTCATAGAGATGGAGATGGCGGAGGGCAGGCATCCAGGTCCGGTGTGGCGCCTTGTGCTGACACATCAACATGAAGGGCTTGCCAAGAGCTTTGGATTCTTTCACGAAATCGATGGCCATATCGGTAACAATGTCGGTGCAGTATCCCTGAACAACCTTGCGACCCTCGGGGGTGATCAAAGCCGGATTATAGTAATCGCCCTGCCCGGGAAGAACGGCCCAGGAATCGAAGCCCTGTGGGTTTCCTTTGAGGTGGGACTTTCCGTAGAGTGCCGTATGGTAACCGGCGGAGCGGAGAATTTTTGGGAAGATTTGCTGATTCCAGTCAAAGCTGTTCCCATTGTTCATGAAGCCGTTTTTGTGGCTGTGCTTGCCGCTCATGATAACAGCGCGGGACGGTCCGCAAATCGAGTTGGTGCAGAAAGAATTTTCGAAGAGCATCCCGTCAGCCGCGAGCTTGTCGATTTCCGGAGTCGGGTTCACCGACTTAAGCCAGCCGTTATAAGCCCCAATAGCGTGAGGTGCGTGATCGTCAGTGAAGAAGAAAACGATGTTTGGTTTCTTCGCATGACTGGGCGTAGCAAGGGACAAGAGGAGCAAGGGAAGCAACTTCATACCGAGAAGCTAGAGAAGTGGGAATGACTTGTCCAGCGAGGGAGGCGGGATTTCGCCCGAACATTGAAACACCACTATTTGGCGAAGTGCCTCTACTTCTCCTCTTGATAGCCGTGCCAGACCCACTCGATAGCATGAGGGAGGAATTGGGTCTTGGCGTTGCCGATTCCATGACCGGAATTTTGACAGAAGAGATACTGGTATTCATAGCCCTTCGTTTTCAGAACTTTCGCCATGCGATGATTGGCTTCGACCCAATCATGCATGTCATCACGCATGACATTCGGGTTAAGAAGATCGTAATCGCCCACCGCAAGGAAGAGACGGATCGGTTTCTTTGGGCTTTGAGGAATCAGCTTATCATGGAAATCCCAGGCCCCACCCGGCGTCCTGGGATCAAAGGGCCACTGCTGATTCACGAAAGTCCCGGAGGTGGTCAACACGCGGCGATACAGATCGGTACGATACCAGGCCATGATGAGGGCCGCCGATCCACCGGAGCTGCTTCCCATCACGGCGCGCCCGTCCGGGTTTTTGGTGAGTTTGACCTGACAATTTTTCTCCACCCGGGGAAGAACCTCGGTCTCGATATACTCGGCAAAGACTCCCGACATGGTGTCGTATTCCTTGCCCCGCTGATGACCCTGGGCATCTCCACCGCCATTGGCGATCTGAATGACCACCATCGGGGGCACACGCTTCTGGGCGATGAGATTATCGAGGATATTTGGGATCGTTTGGTTGGGTTTCCCTTTCGGTCCGTCATGACAAACCATGAAGGGCGCAGCACTGCCCGCTTTGTATTGCGCAGGCACATAAACGGTAATCTTCCGAGTATAGTCGATCTCATGAGTCTCAACGATCAAGGTCTTGGGGTTCTTGGGATCGACAGTGCCGAAAACCTTTCGGGCAATCCCCGGATTGAGAAGCTTGGTGGTTTTGGAATTGATCGTGAACTGAGTCACTTTCCCTTTCGGCCCATCCTTGAGCGCTTTGCGTTCGGGAGCAGGTCTGTATTCGGGTCCAATAACATAGTTACCCACGGCATCGACCGGCGGATTGACCCCGGTCTGCTCATCGAGACGCTTAAAGGTCGGCGCTCCCGGGGCATCGAATGCCCGCACCGGTGGCTTGGGGCGCTTGGCGGATAAGCTGGTAAGCGCAAGCAAAGTTACCAGACTGGCGAGTGCGATTGTTTTGAGAGAGTTCATTGGGTGGAGTCTCTTTACGTGTCCAACCACTGTTAACCATCAGACATGATGGACTTTTTCGTACGGTCACATGGGCAAGAGGGCCTAACCGAGATTGAGAAAAGAACTCCGAGTATCTCAAGCTACGCTATTCCGGGAAAGCCGAGCAGGTTCATATCAAATCAAAAGATCGCTGGGTCACTCTCGATGAGCGCCCTGTCATGGAGAGATTTCTGAAAACAAAGCCAGCCGCCAAGGTCGCCTCCTAACGGTCTTCCCCTTCTCCCCGTGAGCCTTCGGAGTGACCTCCGAGGGCTTTCGTTTTCCCCGATCCCAATCTCTCCGAAAAGCTCGCATCGCCGCATGAAGTGTCTAGAGTTCCCCAATGCAAAGCCGTCGCCACTTCATCAGCACTGCCGCTGCCGCCTCGCTTGTCACGACCACCCGCGCCGACACCAAGCCGGGACAAAAACTCCGTGTCGGAGTCATGGGACTGAGCCGGGGCAAAAACCACATCAGCAATTTTGCCCAACTCGAAGGAGTCGAGATCGCCTACGTCTGCGACGTCGACAAAAACCGCCTCGTCTCCGGAGCCAAACTTGCCACCGAAAAACAAGCCGGCAAAGCCCCCAAAGCCGTCACTGATTTTCGTCGTATACTCGAAGACAAGGAGGTCGACATTCTCTCCATTGCCGCGCCGAATTTTTGGCACGCCCCCGCCACCATCCTCGGCTGCGATGCGGGAAAGCATGTCTACGTGGAAAAACCAGGCAGCCATAACCCAAGCGAGGCCGAACTCATGGTCGCCGCAGCGAAACGCACCGGTCGTAAGGTGCAAATGGGAAACCAACGTCGCAGCGCCCCGGCCTTCCGCGAAGGAATTGCCAAGCTCAAGGACGACGTGATCGGCAACCTTCGCTATGCCCGCTGTTGGTATGACAATAAGCGCGGCTCCATCGGCAAAGGAAAGTCTGCCCCGGTTCCCGCTCACCTCGACTACGAGCTCTGGCAGGGCCCCGTTCCGGCCCGCCCCTATAAGGATAATCTCATTCACTACAACTGGCATTGGCACTGGCTCTACGGTGGCGGTGAACTCGCCAACAACGGGGTCCATGCCCTCGACATTGCCCGCTGGGCCCTCGGGGTCGATGTGCCAATCGTCACCAGCTACACCGGCGGGCGTTACCATTTCGATGACGATCAGGAAACGCCCGACACCGCCGACGCAACCTACGACTTTGGCAAAGTCGGCATTAGCTGGCACGGCAGTAGTTGCCTGCAGCGAAAACACGAAAAACATTCCTTCGTCAGCATCTATGGTGACGGCGGCGTGATGTCATTCGACAGCGGCGGTTACCGCATCCACGACAATGCCGGCAAGCTCGTGGAGGAGAACATGCCAGGACTCAGCGACATCCTCCACTTCCAGAACTTCGTCAACGCCATCCGCAAAGGTGAAGCCCTCAACTCAGAAATTTCCGATGCCCAGAAAAGCACCATGCTCTGCCATCTTGGCAACGCCTCCTACCGCGAGGGCCTGCAAATCAAAGGCCAGGATGTTCCCAAAAAATACTGGCGACGGGAATACTCGGAAGCCTGGAAACCCGCTGGCATTTAGACCACAACCTCACTCACCTATGATCAACATGAAATCTCTCCTCACTCTGGTCCTCCTCACTTCGCTCTCTCTTTCTGACGAACGCCCGCTTCCGAAGGTGAAGCACATGATCGATACGCACATCCACCTCTACGACTCCTCTCGCAAAGAAGGCATTCCCTGGCCGCCCAAGAACGATCAGGTTCTCTACAAACCTCACCTCCCTGCGGAATTCCACAAGGTCTCCAAACCCTCCGGACTCACCGGTGTGGTAATTGTCGAAGCCAGTGACCGGCCAGATAACAACAGCTGGATCCTTGATCTTGTCAAAGGCGACGACTATTTCGTTGGCCTCGTCGGAAACGTCGATCCCTACGCTCCTGACTTCGCTGCGCAAGTGAAGGAGCTCAAGAAAGACCCGCGCTTTGTTGGCATCCGCGCCCGGAACGGGAAAGAGAAAAAGGCCATCGACTACAGCGACAAGAAATTCATCGCCAGCCTCGGCGAACTAACCAAGCTCGATCTCAGCGTCGATCTCCTGGTCAATGGACAAGGGACTAAAGCCGTGAAGCAAATCGATCAACTGGCCCGCAAGGTCCCCGAACTCCACATCGTGGTGGATCACGTCATCGGCTATAACTTCGACGGCAAAGCCGCGCCGAAAGAGTGGGTCGCCGCCGTCGAGAAGCTTGCCGAAAACAAAAACGTTTGGTGCAAGGTCTCGGGACTCTATCAACGCAGCATCTCCCAACCCGCGCCGCATGATCTCAATCACTACAAGAGCGTCCTCGATGTTCTTTGGAAAAACCTCGGATCAGAACGTCTGATCTACGGCAGCAATTGGCCCTGCACTAAAAAAAGCGGCGACTACACGAGCTACGTCAAATTGGTGAACGAATACTTCTCCTCCAGGGGACAGGAAGCCTGCGAACGCTATTTCTGGAAGAACGCCGCAGAAGCCTATCGCCTCAATCTGAAGTAGGTCCCGCGACACACTAACATCACGCTGCGCACTCAATCACCAACCAGGGGATCGAGAAACTTAAAGAGTTCCTTCGTCGCCGGATCATCGGGTTTCCCCAGATCATTGTTTAGCGCACGGTGGTTGCTTTCCGGTTTTCCAAAAGCCTTGGCGGGAATTTTAGCCTGCCGGAGCACCTTTTCAAAAGCCTGTGCCTGCGCCCGCGTATCCGGGTTCCCGGGAAAGTAGAGGAGCAGAAAAGGAGGAATATTCTTACCGGGGGTAACATGGGTAACCGCCGAAAAATCGAGATGCTTCTCCGGAGAGTTTCCAAATTTTTGCCGATGCCCGAAAGTGAAAATCTTGCCTCCATAGAGCGTCTGACGATGTTCCGCAGTCATGATGATCTTGGGAATGTCGTAGGTGTCGCCGTCCACCGGAACACATCCCTTGAGCATCTCAAACGATAAACCTTCCTTCCGGAGGTAACGCTCGTCAGTGCAAATCAAGGCCGCGAGTTGGGCCCCTGCCGAATGGCCTCCCACAAAGATCCTTTCAGGATCTCCGCCATATTTCGCGATATTCCGATGCACCCATCCGAGCGACCTAGCAACGTCCCCGGTCAGAGCTTCCATTTCCACCTCGGGAAGAAGGCGGTAGTTGGTCGAAACAAACACGAAGCCACGATCGCACAGCACTCTAGGCTTCAATCCAACATCGGATTTGTCACCGAACTGCCACCCTCCGCCGTGGATCCAAAACATCACCGGAAGGCCCTTCCCTTCGGCAGATTCGGGAGCATAGATATCGAGAACCTGTCGCTCGTGCCCTGACTCTACGTAGGGGATATTTGAGGTCTGCTTTTGAGCCTTGGCAGTGTTCCCACTCAATAGAAGTAGGAACACCAGGAGAGAATTAAGCCTGCATTTCATAAGTAAGCCCTGTTGCGGGCAGATCATCTCCCCCAACTCCGGAATTGCCTGCAATCAGACAAGACCGACCAGCAAGAAAAGACCTTCCTCCCAACAACAGAGGTAAGCTTCAGGTGCGATCGCTCTTACTTGATTTCCTTGATCCAGATATTGCGGAAGCGAACATCTTGTCCGTGCTCCTGGAGTTTGAGCGGCTGGTCGGACGGGCCGTTTTTCACTCCTCCGTTAGCGTGCTTCACGGGAACATTGTCGTGCATCTTCAGGCCATTCCACCAGAGAGTGAGGCGAGCGGGATTCTTCAGCTTGTCACCATCCCAATCAGCAGCCTTGAAAATGAAGTGGAACGAATGCCACTGTCCGTTGGGGCGCCAGGCATTGCCCGTGGGAACGTGCTCCATGCAAATTGCGGCAATGCCGTGGGGTCCAATTTTCCAATTGTAAGGATCTTTGATGTTTTTGCCCTTCGGTGATTCGATCTGCAGTTCGTGACGGTTCTGCATGTAGACTCCACTATTGGTGTAACCTTCAGCCTTATCGTCGCCACGGGCACCCATCATGATGAATTCCACGTGACCTTCGAAGTCGTGATAGGTCTTCTTAGTGACAAGATCGTGGGTTCCCCACTTCTTCCCGCCATCGGTCATGAGGACCTTGCTGTCATCGGTCGGGCTCTTCACGATCTTCCAGGTAATGTCCATGTCCTTCTTGGGCCACATCTCGAAGTTCTTCTTGATCGAGTCCATCGTGCCATCGAATGGCGTATCCGCCCCCGCCGGAGCCTTCACTCCAAGGTCTTTACTTTTATCGTATCCCTTTTGTTCTTCAGGAGTCTTGGCGCTCGCAACTGCTCCGACTAGAGAAAATGCGGCACAGAATGAAATGAGTTGTTTTGTCATTGGAAGAATTACTACGTGTTAGAATTCGTCCAACTATCGAAAAGGAGGCCCAAGCTGCAAGACGCGATTTCACAGATTAATAAAACTCTAAAAATCCGCCTCAGATGTGCGCGCTATCCTTAACCTACTGCAGCCGAAACCCTCCCACCTGTGGCTGGGCTGTTGTCGCCCCGAGCAGGGGAACAGCCGCCGGTGGAGCTTTGCTCACGGACATCATGATAATCAACAGCAGAAGGGAGAGACCCAGAAGCACAACTACAACATAGCAGGAAGCTTCAATCTTGGACTGGAAAGCACCACTGAACTCTTCCATCGGCTTGGCAATTTCCTTTTCCGTCTGCGCGTTGCTCACCTCGGCCTTCTTCGCAAGCTTCTCCTCTTCGTTTTCGGCAACTCCCTCCTCTTCGCCCTCCGCCAAACTTTCTTCCCCTTCGCCATCGGGAGCTTCTCCCTCGTCATTACCAACGACATCCTCATCTCCCTTTTCCGCCTCGCTCTCTCCCTCTTCCTCTCCCTCACCTTTCTCTCCATCCTCCTTTTCCTCCTCCTCGATCACCTTGGCAGCTTCGTTCTCTGCGGCATGCGCCCCGGCAATCGCTTCCCTCATTCCCCTCTCCTGCACCTCCATCATGGGATTGATCAATGGAAACTGTTTCGAAATCTGAATACTGAGAAGAAGCGCTCCAGCCACAAATAATACCTGGGCCCCGAGGAGAAGAAAACGGCCCTGCACGGCATAAGCGATGAAGGCCAAAATCAATCCAACGCCGGCGAGGATCAAGGTAATCAACGCCAGAGTCGAGCGCTCCAGCTTGTCATTACTCTCGTCCCGGGTAATCGTTTCCTCCACCGTTTTTTCGGCAGCGAGATTCGCCTTGTCTTTGGGAACCCCCATCATGAGCAGGGGCAGTTTAATAAACTCAACATTCAGCGAATACTTCTTCGAAATCGACTGAAAACCTGTTTGCGACAAGACATCAATCCGGCCTTCCTTCCCAAAGGCCTTTTGATCACAGGAAACCGAAGCCCATGGCAAAAAATACAGGATAAGCGATAGAAGGCCGATGACAATGGTCGACCAACAAATCCAACCCGGAAGGGATTTACCCTGAGTCGCACCAAGGGCCGGAGTGGTGATCCCCGAGATTTGAGGATTGAGATTCATTCCCCCCACGGGAGCAGCTTGAACGGGAGCCACCTGGGCAGATGGCGCGGGCGCCAACGCGACCACTTGAGGCAGATCTGGAAGCAAGCCTTCGACCCGCCCCGCCTTAACCCATTCCTCAAGACCATCGGTCCAGATCATCGTTTCATGATTGATATTCCCCGTGGTGTAAAAACCCTGGAGATCCTGAAATGAATAAGGCCCTTGCTCATTTCCCTCGCCATCAAGGACGCGCCACATCGAATTGGTCATGATCAACGAGACTAAAGGGCTAACTTTCTACGTCAAGCCAACCACACTCCTCGTTTAATGCCCCGCAATTTATCTCCTCTCAAAAGACACCTTGGATCGTGATAGCGCCCATAGAGTATTTCCGAAACCAAGTCGGACAAAAAGCACGATGAGATGGAGTGATCTCAGGCTTATCTTACTATGAGAGTCGCATAAACGAGATTGAATTAAGTGAGTTTAGAAAACGAGCCACAATTACCCGGAAAGGTTTACCGCAACGTTCTTCAAATTGTTCAAGCCATCAAATTAAGCCTTGGAGAAACGATCTTAGATGGCTACACAATTTTGTTTAAACGAACTGTATAATGTCAATCAAAGGACGATTCACTTGGAAACAATTTGGTTTCAGAACAGCTGTTGCCCTGCTTCTAGTATTGGTAACCTATAATCCTATTGGACCTTGTGCTACGCGGGCCATTTTATCAGTAGAGACTTGGAACCCATTGCCAATGGGCACAATATTCTTCGCTCTCGTAGTTCTGGCCGCCTGGCTCCTCCTCCTCCGCTTTGCTTACAGAGCGATGGGTAAGCTTGGGTCCATTGTTTTAGGAGTACTCTTTGCTTCATTCGTCGGCCTTGGTTACTCAAAAGGGTGGTTTCAGCCTTCCGCTGGCGCAGCAAAATATTTGGGGATTTTAGTTTTTTGGATTGTGGGAACTATCGCGTTAAACGCAGCATTTCTCAAGCGGGCTGCATTCGGTGTCGGGTCCGTCGACGATGACGGCGAGGAGTAGACACCTGCGGAGTCGCTCTTGGAAGCTGAGAATCGCCTCGTCCACACTTTTGCTCTGATCGGCAAGTAGCGTAACCACAATTAATCATGAACCCAGCCCTCGCAGTGACTTAATGATTTTCGTGTAGAATTAAAAAAAATCGTTACTCATAGGAGCTTTATGATTAATTGTGGTTACGCTACTTCAGAATGATCTCCGCCAAAAAAGATCCTAACAAAAATGGAACTCAAGCTCCTGAGGAATCTAATCTAGGCAACAAGGACACAATTCCAAAAATTGAGGTAAAGCAACCAGCATCCAAGGCTGCTGGTATGGCTGCCATCATTCAAACCATGAAGTTCATGATAAGAGAGCCTGGCCTGTTAAAGGGCATCAAGGGGCTTCTCAGGATGAATCAAAAAAATGGGTTCGATTGTTCCAGCTGTGCTTGGCCTGATCCATCTGGCCATCGGTCCAAAAACGAATACTGTGAAAATGGCGCTAAAGCACTTGCTTCGGAGTCTACAAAAAAGAAGATCAGCTCGGAATTCTTTCGAAATTATAGTTTAAAAGATCTCTCCCAAAAAACTGATCATTGGCATGAATTACAAGGGAGGTTAACCGAACCAATGTTCAAAGATATTGGTGACAATCACTATTCTCCAATCTCATGGAGTGAATCCTATCATTTAATTTCTGAGGAATTAAAAAATTTAGACGACCCCAACGAAGCCAGTTTTTATACTTCAGGCCGAGCGTCAAACGAAGCTGCGTTTGTTTATCAACTGATGGTTCGTTTATTTGGAACGAATAATTTACCGGATTGTTCAAATATGTGCCATGAATCAAGCGGCGCGGCATTGGTTGAAACCATTGGTATTGGAAAAGGCACCGTAGACCTTGATGACTTTGAGCATGCCGACGTCATCTTTGTTGTTGGACAGAATCCAGGTACTAATCACCCAAGAATGCTCAGTGCATTGCAAGATGCTGTGAGAAAAGGTTCCACAGTGATTTCAATTAATCCAATATTTGAAGCTGGACTCAAGGCCTTCGCACACCCTCAGGAAATACAAGGAGCGATGAACTTGGCAATGCCAATTGCAGCAGATCATGTGGCGATCAAACCTGGTGGAGACTTAGCTTTTTTCAAAGCATTAGGCAAATGCCTAATTGAAAAGAGTGAGCGCAGTGACGATATTTTAGATCATCAATTTATAAGCGATTACACTAAAAATTTTGAGAATTATAAAGAATCAGTTCAATCAGCAATTTGGGAGGAATTGATTGAAAATTCAGGTGTCCAAAAAAATCAAATCGACCGGATCGCAAATGTCGTATCGCAGTCCAAGGGAATGATTACTTGCTGGGCCATGGGCATTACTCAAACGGAGAATGCGGTAGCCACGATTCGTGAAATTGTTAACCTTCATCTTTGTCGAGGGCAAATCGGCAAAAAAGGTGCTGGCCTCTGTCCAGTGAGGGGTCATAGCAACGTTCAAGGCGATCGGACTATGGGAATTTGGGAAAAAATGCCCGAATCTTTTCATGATTCTTTGGACACTCATCTTAATTTTAAATCCCCAAGAAACCATGGGTATGATGTCGTTGAGACCATTCAGGCAATGGAGAATAATAAGGTTCGTTTCTTCATGGCGCTTGGTGGAAATTTTTTATCAGCCTCTCCTGATACGGAGAGAACTTCGAAGGCTCTGGAGAAATGCTCGATGACCGTGCAAATTTCGACAAAGCTCAATCGCAGCCATTGTATCGTTGGTGAAAAATCTCTCATTCTCCCTTGTTTGGTCAGAAGTGAAGAGGACATGCAAGGAGGCGAAAAACAGATAATTTCGACAGAAAATTCAATGGGAATTGTTCAAAGCTCCCTGGGAATTTTCAAACCAATCTCCAGTAACCTGAAAAGTGAAATAGAAATTTTATGTGAAATTGCGATCAGATTATTTCCAGAGAGAAGTGACACTTTCGGGGGATTTTATAAAAACCATGATCGAATCAGGGATATGATCGAAAAAGTCATCCCTGGTTTCGAGTCATACAATCTGAGAGTCAGAAAAAAAGGTGGCTTTAGTTTGCCCAATGGTCCCAAAAAAAGGGAATTCAAAACAAAAAGCGGCAAGGCGCTTTTTACCTCAAATGAAATACTTAGAAATGACTATGGCGATGACATTTTAATTCTACAGACCCTTCGTAGTCATGACCAATTTAACACCACAATCTATGGTTTAGAGGATCGTTACAGGGGTATCTATAACGATAGGAATGTGATCATGATGAACGAAGACGATATGAAATCCCGGTCGATTAAACCTCTAATGGAAGTCGATGTCGTCAGTCTTTATCAAGGTAAAGAGAGACACTTGAGAAATCTCAAAGCTGTCCCATATAAAATGCCCCGTGGTGCTTGCGCTGCATACTTTCCAGAAGCGAACGTCCTAATACCTCTAGAAAAAACAGCGAAGGTCAGCAATACGCCTACGTCAAAAGATGTTCCAGTAAAAATCTCTCGGTCAAAATAGGCAGAGATTCAAAATAATTTTCCCGAACAGCAGCTCCCTCAAGTATTTCAGAAGTAACTTCCTAACAACATGATTAGAGGAGAAAGTACAACTTTCAGGGTGGGTGCATCGTTGATTGCCTGAGTATTGGAATTCAAGTGGAATGAAAGCCATGATGAGATGGACGCTATTTGTTGGCCTTGCATTCTTGGCAGCTTCTTGGCCGTCGTTCGGCAAGCCCAACGTGTTGTTCATCGCGGTTGACGACTTGCGTGATTGGGTGAGGCACTTGGATGGCCATCCGAATGCGAAGACTCCCCATATCGACCGGCTGGCCAAAAGTGGGGTTTCTTTCAGCCACGCCCACTGCTCCGCACCGCTTTGCAATCCTTCCCGCATAAGCCTGCTAACGGGGATCGCTCCTTACCATTCCGGGGTATATGGAAATGGAGAGCAGCTTCGGAGTAAACTCCCCCAGGCAGTCACCTTGATGCAGCATTTCAAGAAATCCGGCTATCTGGTAAAGGGTGCCGGGAAGATTTTCCATGGAACTTCCGCCTATGACCAGGATTCCTGGGATGCCTATTTCAAGCCAACTCCTTCCAAGCGACCTTCTGCCAAACGCGCGAACGGTTTGGCAAAGTCCGTCTGGGCGCCTTGGGGCCCTCTTAATTGCGATGACGAGGATATGTTTGATGGTAAGACGGCTAATTGGATCATTTCCGAATTGAAGAAACCTCACGAGAAGCCCTTCTTTCTCGCTTATGGTCTGACCAAGCCGCATCTGACCTGGAAAGTCCCTCAGAAGTATTTCGATCTACATCCGCTGGCAGGCATTGAACTACCTCCTGTAAAGGAAGGCGATTTGGATGACCTTCCGGCTTTTGGTCGGAAACTGGCACGGGAAGTTTACGATCCTTCTGGTGAAAGAAACTTTGCCGTCAAGCCGGATGGGGATCATGCAAACGTGACTGTGCACAACCAATGGCGCAAAGCGGTCCAGGCCTACCTTGCTACGATTAGCTTTGCCGATGCCCAGATAGGCCGGGTGCTCGACGCACTGGATCACAGCGGACATGCCGACAATACCGTCATCGTTTTATGGGGAGATCACGGTTGGCATTTAGGCGAGAAGGAGCACTGGCGTAAGCATGCCTTGTGGAGCGTCTCCACGCGGACGCCCCTTATCTTTTCAGCGCCACGAGGCGCGGTTAAAGACGAACTCTGCCAGCGTCCGGTCAGTTTGATCGATATCTATCCCACGCTCATCGACCTTTGCGGTCTGCCAAAGCGGAGAGGCCTAGACGGCCACAGTCTCAAGTCTCTTTTGGAGAATCCAGAGAGAAAATGGAATCGACCGGTAATAATCACCTACGGATTGAACAATCATGCCATCCAAACCGAGCGCTGGCGCTTTATCCAGTATCGCGACGGAGGTCAGGAACTCTATGATCACGAACGCGATCCGAATGAATGGACGAACCTCGCTTCCATCCCCACATACTCACTACAAAAAACCAAACTTGCCAAATGGTTGCCATCAGCGAATGCCGAACCCAAAAAATAGAGAAGATGCACCTCCCTTTCTCCCCGCCTCCGCTGTGGTCCCAGGGCGAAATTAAGGCCCTCCCGCCAGAAGGAAATTTCTAGCAATCGACAAGAGCGGGTGTAAGCGAAAAAAGAACGGTTCCGGTTGGGGGGGGAAATTGCCGGAGGAAGCCTGTCATCCTGACAATGATAGCACTACCCGGGCTTGTCGTAAGTTCCCTGAATCAGGGGGCGGTTCGAGTAACTCTAAGTCTGATGAATTCCTTATCTCCGGTGGAGATCGGGAGGGTAGATCGCACCGTGACAAGGCTCGAGCCATCTCCCTGGTCGGGACTGGAAACCTCGACAAGATGGTCGGGGCCATCCCGCCAAGTCGCGAGATCATTACTGATTTGGGGGAGGTAAGTAAGATCTCCGGAGGAATTTCTGCGGGGGTAGGTCAGAGTGAGGAAAGTATCTCCTCCAATCTGGATGATTCCGGATTGGAGGATTTCGACGATGGGAACATCAACGAGAGGATCGGTGAGGAAAGCATACTCGAGAAGATTGATCAGGCTGTCGCCATCCGGGTTCGCGTTGGGCCCGGAAGTGCCGGGGTCCGCGATTTGACCCGCCGTGAAGTGCTCTCCGAGCCAGGTATCATAATCAATCGAGGCCGGTTCAAGGGTGCCGGGGGTGCCGTCGATGGATGCTCCGGCTGTCCAACTTGCCGCGAGAGCGTGGTTGGGGGCGGTTTCAGGCGCGACCAGAACGAGGGCATAGCCACCACCATCCGGTGAGGTTGCCCAGGGTGGGTTGTCATCGTAGGTAAAATCGAAAATCGGGGAATTCAAGGCGAAGGAGAGCACGATTTGCTCGCCGCCATTGGAGAGTGAACTCGGGTATGTTCCAATAACCGGCAGACCCGTGCCATAGCGTGCTTGGAAAGCGGCGACATTCTTCACGAGGAGCACCGAGGCTCCGGGAGCGAGAGTTGTGGACGAGGCCCCCGAGAAGTCGAAGGTGATCCCCGATGTGAATCCAAGATCGGACAGGTCGAGAGTGAGCGAGTCGGAGATGTTGGTGAGTTCGATGAATTCGAAGTCATCGTTGTCCGACGAGACCAAGGCTTCGCTGCCCACGGGATCGCGGGGGTTATACATGATTTCACTGATGACAAGATTATCCTTCCAAAGGTCCAGATTCGGGGTGCTGGCAACGAATTCAGACGGTTCCGACCAGTGGCTGGTGCGGCCGGTGGCGTCTTCGTGTTGGACACGGACACGATAAGTTGTTGCGGGTTCGATGAGGTCGGGTGGGAAGGTGTAGCTTGAGGTGAACGTGGTGAAATCGGGAGAAGTGGCGACGGTTTCGATCTCGTATGTCCGAGGCGTTCCGGGTTCATAGCCGGCGAGGCCGGGTGCGAGGACTTTAGCGATACGCCAGCGCATTTTCCCGAAAGTGCCGCCCCCGTTTGGATCGGAGAACGAACCGCTGCCAAAGGTGAGCTGGTCGACGGGATATCCTGCTGGTCCGGAATAGGTGAGAGTTGGGCGGTTGGGGATGCTGGAGTCGTTTGATTCACGTTTCAGATATTCAAATCCGTAGCCGGCGGGGACGCCGTTTCCGGGCGACCAACTACCGCCAGAGTAGTTGTCGGTGGTATACTTGACGATGTGGTTGACGAAGCCTTCGTGGTCGGACGAGGCGAGAATTCGAGTGTAGCTTCCGCCTCCGCGGCTGTCAGTATAGGGAGTGCGGTAGAAGTTTCCGAGGTGGTTTGATTGTCCGGAAGTACTCCCAAGAGAGCCACGGGTGCGGGGGTGGCGGTTCCACATGAAGGCATCGATGTCGGCCCAGGTTTGGGCTTGGCCGGTAGGGTTCACAATTTGGGTGTATTCATCAATCAATTGGCCGATCTGACCACCGGTGGTGGAGTCATCCGAAGCGACAAGGTCGAGGATTTCCCGGGACCGGTTGCGGAATTCGAGGGCTAGCTGCGAATGACTATTGATGGAGTTTTGTTGGCGAATGACTCCGGCTTGGTGGGTCTCGGCAATATACATCATGTCGAGGTCCCACGGCATGACATGCCATTTATCCTCGGTCGGTTCGTGATAGAAGTAGTGGTTGTATCCGATACGGATATCAACATTGCCAAGGAGGCGGTTGAGAGCGCGAAGGGAATAGTAACCAGGCATGTGCATGTTGTCGCGCCACCACTGCTCGGTTTGAGCGCTGTTAGAGGAAGAGTAGAAAGAACTCCAGTCCGAGGAATTGGTCACCTGGGTGCTGCCCTGTTCTTTTTTATCACCTCCGCCGCCTTCGATCTTGTAGATGTTGCCATCGGGAAGGTCGCGTTCGTCGAGGAAGGAGCCGTTGGGATGTTCCATGGCAAGGTAGAGGCCCCAGAGGTCTCCTTCATACTGGCTGAAACCGCTGGCTTCGGCAGAGGCATCGATAACCCGGAAGGAAAAGTAGTGGGTTCTCGGACTTGGCACTCCGGCCATGCCATAGAGTCTCATTGCAGGTGCCTCGTCGAGTCCGGCCATGCCCCGGTTGACAGCAGCCCAGGGACTTGAAATGGACTGGAGGTTGAGTTTGCTCCAGGATTCTCCGTATTTCTTGCCCCAGTTGTCGCGGGGTTTGAAGCGATGGGCGCGGTTGAAGTGGAAGCGCCATTTGTTTTTACCGGAGACATACGTCGACGCCTCACCCCGGTTCTCGTAATCGATGTGATCATAGACCTTGCCGTCATAAATCAGGGTACCCTTTTGGTGAACTCCGTCAGCTCCGCCATATTGGGATGAGGTAACATCGCCGGCCCGGGCGAGAAGATGATAGATGGGAAGATCATCCATCAGGGTCGATGGGAATGTTTCGTTCGTGGTTGAGGGGGTGAAAGATCCCGTCCACGAAGGGACACCATTGTAGGTAAAATAGGCGAAATTGGGCTGTTCGTCGTCGGCGTAGGGAGCGGTGTCGGAAGAGCCGTTGGCATCTTCAAAGTTGATGCGGTAGCGGATGAGTCGACGATGTTGTTGAACAGAGGCAGGTAGGATTGCAGTGTAGGTGGAATCGCTGGAAAGAGCATCGCCGTTAATTCCGTCGTCGTTCATAGGGACGGAGATCCAACCGGAATCATAGCTAGCATCAGTGATGCGGATGTATGATCCGGGATCAACAACCTGATAATCGAGGGAGACTGTTCCCACTCCCTGGGGGTCGGTGATTTTTGCGGTGATGGTAACGGGGTCGGACGAAGTGGGAATTGCGGGCAAATGCTCAACCTGACGGATGGCTGGCGGAGGAGAGTTTGTCGTAGAGCTGTTTGGCTGTCCGGGGGTGGCCGAGCCATCGCCACCACCCGAAGATGTCTCGAGGGAGGCATCAAGTGAAAAGTCGGAACTTCCCTGGGTTCCGTTAAATCCCTGAACGGCGATGATATTGGTTCCTCCGACAAGGTAGGCGGAAGTGCCGGTGAGAGTAAATTCCTCCCATGCGGCCTCGTGATTGGATCCGGTACTATTGTATGCCAGCTGTCCTGCGGGAACGTGAACTCGTTTGACTTCTTGTCCGTTGATCCAGACGATGGCCCCGTCGTCAGCGTAGATGCGGAGCTTTAAGCTGGTCGGGATATCGAGCGGTGAGACGATGAATTCCCTGCGCATGAAGACAGAGGTGTAGTTGTTTTGCATGTCTCCCAGAACGGTGTTGTCATCGCCATCCCCATATCCGAGGGGAGTTTGCCCGCTGGTCCAGCTGGTGTCATTATAGCTGGTTTGCCGCCAGGCATTGACGGGTGAGGACGCCTCACTGATGCCCTTGAAATATTTCCAGTCTCCAGATGCAGAAACGTAGGTCGTGGTTGAAGGCGTTCCAGTTTGAGCGCCAGAAGTTCTCCAGGAACCGGAGAGGTCGTTGTCGAGAGCCGGGTTGAGAAGCTCCATGGATCCCCCGCCGCCACGGGCACCGGAGGGCCAGGGGAAGCCAACGCCGTAGTCGACCTGATCCATCAATACACCGGCGGCATTGCGCAGATCAATTTCCTCTCCGTCATTGTTAAGCCCGCCGGTCCATGGACCGAGAGCGGTCTCACCGAAAACGGATAAAATGGTGGCGGGATCCTCGGCAACGACAAGATAGGCGCCGGCTGCGATCGTTGTCCCTACCGGGAAAGTGTATTCAACGGCGTCGGTCAGCAACCATCCTGAAAGGTCAATGGGAGTGGCTCCTGGGTTGTAGAGTTCGATGAATTCGGCGCGGCTGGTTTCGTCGGCGGGATCATAGTGAATTTCATTGATAACCACCTGGTTGGGGAGACTCTCCGGGGTGTCGAAAGTTTCGGATGACGGAGCCCAGCTGGTTCCAGCGGAATTGACAGCGCGGCTTGTGTAATAGTAGCTCGTTTCAGGAGTAAGTCCTGAGACGAAGCGGTTAAAATTGCCTCCTTCGGCGCCGACATTGATTGATGCGTCCCAGTCGTTGGGATTGTTGAGTCCATCGGTGGTGCCGAAATAGAGGGTGACCGTGGGAATGCTGGATCCGGTATCAGTGACTTCACCCCGAAGACTGGCCGAAGTTGAGGAAAGGGCATCGACACTTCGATTATAAATTACCGGCGGCGTCACGGTGAGGGTGGTGAAACTTTCCGTTGATGAGGCCCAGGTCGATCCAGCGGAATTGGTGGCAAGTGCCCGGTAAAAGTAGCTCGTGGTTGAGGTGAGTCCGGTCAGATCGGCGTTCGCACTGCCAGTGGTCGCACCGAGGGAGATTGAATTACTCCAGTTGCCCACCGTAGTTCCTCCGTCGGACGTGCCGTAGTAAAAGGTCAAAGTTGTGGTGTCTCCTCCGCTGTCGGTGATTGTTCCGGTGAGGCGGGCGGTGTTGGCGGTGATGTTGTTAGGTGCTGATTGTGTGACAGAGGGGGCAATAGGGAGGGTTTCAAAACTGCCGGAAGGAATGGCCCAGGAGACTCCGGCGGAGTTTGTCGCACGGGCGGTGAAGAAGTAGCTCTGGCCGTAGGTGAGACCTGTGATATTTTCGGAAAAGGAGGCGTTGTGTGTTCCGGAAAGATTGATGGAAGAGTCCCAGGCCAGAGCATCAACGCCGCCATCAAGGATGCCATAGAAAATGGTAATGGAAGGCGCAGCATCTCCGATCGAGGTCACGGTGCCATTGAGGGTTGCTGTCGTACTGGTGATGGCGGACGCGGACGAGTTCCCGATCTCTGCCGAGCCGTCGGGTTCGATGGGTGTCGCGTCAACTGAAACGAGGTCATAGACCACGTTGCCTTGCGTGGCACCGATTGCGAGGATGACATTTCCGGCAGGAACGGTTGGTCCGGTAGTGTAGGTGGCAACATTTCCAGCAGCAGGGTCAAGTGACGAGACTGCGAAGAACTGGTTAGATGTTCCGATCGCGGAACTGTTAGTAGCACCAGGCGTTCCCAGAAGAGTCGCGGTGCTGTCAGCGATGCCAAAGTATCCAACGTTGTTGGCGCCCCCACGACGATTGACCATGATGTCTACTGTGTAAGTGGTATTGGGCTGGAAAAGAACTCCAAGGTCCTGGTAGATGAGCGCGTTGCT
>Ga0160423_10001294_pt1 | contig 20952 bp, 35 predicted proteins | sample CRUFie14St8metaG_FD_108191 | JGI IMG/M metagenome (GOLD analysis project Ga0160423, IMG submission 108191) | Marine microbial communities from the Costa Rica Dome - CRUD Field 142mm St8 metaG | ecosystem: Environmental > Aquatic > Marine > Oceanic > Photic zone | place: Costa Rica: the Eastern... | reverse complement strand
TTCATTAACACCCGCTATAAATATACCAATAGAAACAGTAGAGGAAATGTAAAAATGATTAAATTTACTTTTGAAGGAATAAAGACTGTAAACATTGAAAATGAATTTCAACTTTCTGTTGTTATTGGAAATATTGGATCAGAAATTTCTAGAGAAGAAATACAGGAACAACCTAATTTTGACAAAATTCAATATTTAGAAGATTACAAAATAAATAAATCTCTTACTAATTATTTATTTATGGGTGGCAAAGTAAGTGTTCGTTATGAATTTGATGAAAGCGATAATATTTCTCAGAGAGATGTAGATAAAATAGTAGAGCTAAATAGACAAAATCCTGAAGACACTCATTCTACAGAAGTCGTGACAGATAATTCTTATGGTTTTGACATTGACTATGGCGGTTATGTAGAAGATTGGCAGAAAAGATCAGCAGATTATGAGCTTTCTACTAACAAAGCCAGTTTAAAAGCTATAGAAGATGGCACTATTATTATTTGCTGTTTACAAAATAATTATGGTTTTGAATTTTATAATGTCGATATAAAGCCTAATCAAACAGTAGAAACTCAGAAATTTGGAAACATAAACTATTTGCTAGTCGGCAATAAATGTGAAGTCACTGTTCCTTCCCCTGATGTTATAGGAGAAGAAAAAAAATATAACTTTGAACAGTATGACTGCAAAAAATTATCTAGCGAAAAATGTTTTATTAAAAATGTTAGCGACAAAGTCTGTCGTGTCGTGATGATATGCAGATCTTAAAAGGAATAAAGTTTTTAAAAGCTTATGCTTCGGGAAGAAGTCATATTAATGCTGATCTAACATTAATTATGGAAATGGTCGATGAGCTTGACAGAAATTGCGATGTGAAGCTTAAAAAGAAATTCAAATGTCATCCCTATGCAAATAAATTTTATAAGCAAGGCGATTTAAGAGAAGAAGTTTTAAAAGGCAGATATAAAAAAGGAACTTTTGGAAGCGAATTAAAAAAATTTTGGAAAGAAAATAAAGAGGATCTGTTTAAAAAGAATTTAAACATTTCAAAAACTAAACGCAAAAAAGACATAGCTTATATGAAAGGCACACTCAATGAACACGACATAATTCATTGTCTTAATAAATTAGACTCCACACCTTTAGCAGAAGTTTCAGTTTTAGCTTTTACTATTGCAAAAGGTTTTAGATACAGTTTTTTTTATATTCTCCTGGCTAGTGTTTTTATGGCTTTTAAAAATTCTTTTGGCAAAAAGGCTATAAAAGGATCGCTATTATTCAGAATAAAATACATGCCTTTTTTTAGTGTTATTAGATTGATAAAAGAAGCTTATTTAAATGGCAGAAAAACTCAATGGTTTATGACTATTGATTGGCGAGAACATTTAAATAAACCTTTTGAAGATGTTAGAAAAGAATTAAATATAAAAGATTTTCCTGTATGGGAAAGTATAAAGCCTTATTGGTATGAGCTTCTAGAAAGCTATAAAAAAATGGAGACTGCATAAAATGGCTTTTTTACCTTTAGACATAAAAGCGGGGATCAGAACTAATGGTACTGACTACCAAAATAAAGGTAATTGGATTGATGCAGATCTTGTTAGATTTGAGAATGGATTTTTAACTAATATAGGCGGTTGGAAAAAAATTAAACAAACAGCTTTAGATGGCACTCCTATTTCAGCTTTTGCTTACACCACTAATAATTCTAAACCTGTTTTAGCTGTAGGAACTAGAGCTAAGATTTATGTTTTATTTGATAATCAGTGGTACAACATAACTCCAACAGGCTATGTAGATGACACACAGGCAAGTCCTTTGGGTTATGGCGCATACCTTTATGGTCGAGAAACTTATGGAGATGCTAGATCGCAGTCGGGTTTAGCCTTTGATACTAAGCCTATTTCTTTTGATAACTTTGGAGAAAATTTAATCATCTGTTCTGCTTCTGATGGAAAAGTTTATCAGTGGCAACCTTCTTCTCCTTCTGCTTTAGCTACTCAAATTTCTAATTCTCCAACAGGAGTAAATGGAATATTAGTATCAAGCGAAAGACATATTTTTTGTTTTGGTAATAATAGCGACAAAAAACAAATAAGGTGGAGTTCTAGAGAAGCGCCAACAGTTTGGACACCCGCTACAACAAATACTGCGGGAGATCTGACTGTGACAACAGGTGGTAATGTTTTGGGTGGAGTCAGGTATGGATCTGAAATTTTAGTTTTTACAGATATAGGTTTGCAGAAAATCTATTATTCAGGTGCGCCTTTGCTTTATGGAATACAGGAAGCGGGTACTAACTGCAGAACAAGTAGTATGCGATCAATAGTATCTACAGGTAATTTTGTAGCTTGGATGGGAGATAATTCTTTTTATATTTATGATGGACAGGTTAGGAAAATTCCTTCTGATGTTCACGACTATGTTTTTGACAACATAAATTATCCTTATAGAGCAACTTCCTGCGGTGGTCATAATCAGCTATTCACAGAAATATGGTGGTTTTTTCCTAGTGGAGAGTCAAAAGTTCCTAATAAATATGTTATTTGGAACTATGTGGATAATGTGTGGAGTATAGGAAATTTAGACAGATCTGTTTGGTTAGATCAGGGAGTCCTAGACTATCCTGTGGCTTGTAGTTCCGATGGCATAGTATACGAACACGAAAGTGGTTTATTATCTTCATCTTTAAATTTAGGCAACAGAAAACCTTTTGCTACAAGTGGCGCTATAGAAATAGCTCAGGGAGATAGACTAGCTCAGGTTAATAAAATAATTCCTGACAGCGAAAGCACGACAAAACCCGGCGTCACAATATCTTTTAAAGGCAAACAAACACCTTTGGGTAATGAAGAAGATTTTGGAAGTTTTACTTTTAACGAAAGTGGTTATCAGGACTGCAGATTTTCTGCTAGACAGGTTAATTTAAAAGTTGAAGGCGATACCACTCAGGATTTCAAAGTAGGAAACATAAGAATAGATGTTAAGGCTAGAGGTAGAAGGTAATGGTTGATAAAGCTATTTCTGAAAAATCTAATTTAACTTTTAATTTAAGTTATTTAATTCAGCTGATGTCAGCAATAGCTATATTTACCTATGCCTATGTGACTATTACAGGTCAGATTTCTACTTTAGAAAATCAAGTATCTTCTATGAAACAAGATATTAAAGAGCATACTCAATGGCAAAGAGAATGGGAAAATGGCGGAGTTCTGCCTTTAGATGTAAAACAAAACGAAAAAATTAATTATTTAGAAAACGAAGTATCTCGTTTGCATAAAGAAATATATGGAATAGATTGATGGCTAGAAGAACTTTACCTAAACCCTATCAAGATCAAGTAGATAGAACTTATATAGTTAATTTAACTAACGAAATAGAAAACCTAACTAGTACAACTTTATTTAAAGGCGAAAGAATAGAATTAAATGGAGCAGATAGTTCAGAATTAATTCTAGTATCGCCTAATGGTACTAGATACAAACTAACAGTTAATGATGCGGGAACACTTAGTACAGTCGCAGTTTGATATAGTTCCTAATCTTCGCGAAGATTGGCTAAAAGCAAAGCCTTATATAATCAAGGCGCTAGAACACGATGATCTCTATGATATTATCGATGTAGAGTGTAAAATAGAAGATGGAACTTTCCTATTATGGACAGGAAAACAATCTGCTATGGTCATAGAGGTCTTAGAGTTTTCACAGAAAAAAATATGCAATCTTTTATTTTGCGGTGGAGACTTAGAAGAACTCATAGATATTACCGATAAAATAGAAATATTCTGCAAAGAGATAGGAGTATCTAAGTTATTCGGTGGCGGAAGAAAAGGATGGTTAAGGAAACTTAAAAATCTTGGTTGGAAGTCAGAACATTTAATTTCTAAGGATTTATAAAATGAGTAAAGGCAAAACAGTACAAAAATCAGAAGCAAGTGTCCCACAGTATCAAGAAGACTTTTATAAAAAAGTCTATGCTAGATCAGAAGCTGAAAGCAACAAGCCTTTTGTGGCTTTTAGAGGAGATATGGTTGCAGACCCAAATCAAGCACAGAATATGGCATTCAGTAATGCTATAACAGGTAGCAACAGAGCAAATCAGTTTGATCCTTTAGGAAGTATGCAAGGACTAGTGGGACAAAAATTTGATGTCGGCAGAACTAATGTAGGTAATGCTGATGATTTTAGTGGAGTACAAGCTAATAGACAGAGTGTAAGAGATGTTTCTCCACAGCAGATTATGGGTGTTCTTGGAAATTATATGAACCCCTACACTCAGATTAATATTGATCAGGGAGTTAGAGATCTGAATAGAGCTAGAATAAAACAGCTACAGTCAGATCAAGATGCTCAGATTGGTCGTGGCGCATTCGGTGGATCGCGAGGTGCTTTATTAGAAGCAGAAACAAATAAAAATTATAACGAGAGTGTCGCAGATTTTGTAGATAAGAAAAGAGAAGACGCTTTTAATGTTGCTTCTAATTTAGCTAGTCAAGATATAAATAGAATGCTCGATGCAGATAAATTTATGGCGGGACAGGACAGCGCTTTTGCTCTACAAAACGCACAGCTAGGTCAACAAGCGGGATTACAAAATCAGCAGTTTGATCAGCAGTCTTTATTAAGACAAGCGGATTTAGATAATGCTATGAATGTTGCTAACGCTAATATTGGAAATCAGATGTTAGCTAGAGATCAAGGTATCTTTAACACTATTTTAGGACAACAAAATCAGATGCAACAACAACTTAATCAACAAGGTCTGATTAGAAACCAATATGAACAGGCAGAACTTGACGCGATAAGAAGAGAATTTGATAGAGAACAAAATCAAGGACTTAGAAACTTGGGTGTTTTACAGTCAGGATTAAGCGGAATATCTCCTTTAATTAGCACAACTGGATCTTCGCAGAAGAAAACAGGCTTCGGAGATGTTCTAGGCGCGGGATTACAAGTAGCGTCTTTATTCTCAGACTCTAGACTTAAAAAGTCTATTAAATTCTTATTTAAACTTGCTAATGGAATTAATATTTATTCTTGGGAATGGAATGAAAAAGCTAAAGACTTAGAAATTCCTGAAGACTACACAGTTGGAGTTTTAGCTCAAGAAGTTATGCATATTCCTAATGCAGTTATTAGAGATGAGTCGGGGTACTTCAAAGTTAATTATGGAGCATTAAGATGAGTATTGGTAAGACAGGAAGTACCACTTCCACATCTATTCCCGCAACAACTCCGACCATTGCGCCTGTAGAAATGCCTAATGTTTCTAGATTTGGAAATCTTATGGCGCGTCTAGGTGGAATGAACTCTCAGGATATTATACCGGCGGGAGATAAAGGAGTTATGAAGTTTGGAAGTATGACTCAGGAAGATTTAGATAAATATATGGCAACTAGAAGTGCTTCTAAAAATAAAGGTGTTTCAGATCTGCTTATGGCTTTAGGATCTGCTTTTAAAGGCGAAGATATACAAGGTAATGTGAATAATTTAAGAGAACAAAGAGCATTACAGGAAGAACAAGATAGACTTTTAGACTTAAATCAAAGAATGTCACAAGCTTACGCTGATGGAAATTATGATCTATTAAATTCTTTAGCTTTAGAAAGTGGCGATGCATCATCAAAACAGTCTATATTTAACAGAATAAATCGTGATGTGGATATGTCTACAGTATCTTCTGATGGAAAATTAATTTTTGAAAGAGATGATCAAGGAAATATCATAAGCGCTAAACCTAATCTTCCTGTAATAGAAGCGACTGATCCTAAAGAATTAAGTTATTCAGCTATCAAAGATATAAATGAAAATGAGTCAAACTTAGCTTCTATGGACTCAACTTCTGAAGAAATAGATGGCTTTATAGAAATGATAGATAACGAAGAACTAGACTTTGGTTTTGGGGAAGGTATCGGAGACTATTTTAGAAATGAAGGCTATTTTGGAATGACTAGTGATCAGGAGTCTAGAAATTCTAGAGCTTTCACAAACTGGAAAAATAATTTAGTTAACAAAGCTTTACAAATGCAACCTGGCACAAAAACAGACTTTGACTTCGTTGCAATCGCACAATCACTAGCAAGTGCCAATGATCCTGAAGGTGTAAAACAGTTTTTATTAGATTATAAAAAAGGACTAGCGCAAGAAAAGAAAGCAAAATTAAAAGCTATTGACAATATTTATGATTTATCAGGAGTGGATAAACCTGAGTCTGATGCAGACATGACTTTTGTTACTAAGGAATAAATATGCAAGTAGAAATTCCAAAAGGAAGCGGTAATTTTGTACCAGTAAATAAAGAAGCTTGGGAAAATTCTTCGCAAGAAGATAAAGTCAAATTTTATAGAGAGCAAGAAGCACTTTATAACGAGCAGAACTTAAATCAGCAGATAGAAGAAACAAAAAAACAAGCTGTAGAAAAAGAAACTTCTTCTCTAGGAGAAAAAATAGGTGGATCTGTTAGAGGATTTGGACAGGGACTTACATTAGGTTTTGGAGATGAAATAGAAGCGGGTTTAAGAACAGGTTTCGGTCTTTTAGGAGACTATGGAAAAACAGTCGGAGATATTAGAGATGATATAGATGCTTTCAGATTTTCAGATCCAGGATTAGCTTATGGATCAGAAATAGGTGGCGCGGTCTTACCGGCAATATTAGCAACTTTCGGTACTGCGCCGGCAGGTGGAGCCGGCGGTGCGGGTGTATTAACAGCAACTACCGCCAGACTTGCACGACCTGTTTCTCAAGGTATAAATGCTCTTAGTAAATCTGTGGATAAAATACCCGGCGCTTCAGTTATAGCTTCAAAAACACCTAATTTATATCAAGGTATGAAAACAGGCACAGGCTATGGCGCTGTTTATGGAACAGGAACTGCTGAGTCAGATCCTGATGCCAATGCTTTTGAAATAGCTAAAGACAGACTAGTTGGTATGGGTAGTGGTGGCGCTTTAGGTGGTGTCACAGGCGGTGTAGTAAATCCAACTTTGGTAAAAGGTATGCAAGGAATAAGCGCTTTAAATCAGAATTTAAAGAAAACTTTTGGTAGTAAAGATGCACTAGACAGAAATGCTAATGAAACAATATTGAAAAAAGCAACTCAGGATGTCGGTACAAGTAGCACAGGAGTTGGCAACCCTAAATACACACCTTTAATGCTAGGTATAGGACAAAGACTAGATGACACCGCGCCTAATAATCAGATTGCTGGTTTAGGCGAAACTCCTATGGGTACTAAATCTCCTATAGTCTTAGCTGATGCGGGAGAAAATTTACGATCTTTAGGCTATGCCACACAGCAAATACAAAACCCTTCAAGAAGAGGAGTCACAGAAACTCTTGTATCTAGAAATCAAGAACAGGGGTCAAGAATAATGGATGCTGTTAAGCAGACCACAGGTGTTTCTGACGATAATTTAGGAATAAGCTTTATAAATAGCATTGATGATTTCGTCAAAGAAATTTCAGATCCTTTATATAAACAAGCCTATAACGTAAAAATACCCGCAAAAGAATTTGAGGAATTTTTCAAAAACCCAACTATAAGAGAAGACCTTATTAAAGCTTCTAAGGAAGTTTATAAAAAGTTTGGCAGAAACAAAAAAGAATTACCGCCTGATCTAAAAAAATTATTTGATGAAAATAATCCTTCTTATTTTGGCGGATTTGATGACATTATGACTCAGGATTTATCTACTGAGTTTTTACACGCTATCAAGAAAGGTTTAGATAAAATGGTAAAAAAAGAAACTATCACAGTTGATAGATTTACAACTAAACTGACTGATGATGGTGTAGATTTAAACAACCTTAAAAATGCTTTCAATGATGTTATTAAGAAAAATAATCCCGCTTATGCTAAAGCTAACAAAGAGTTTGCAGATAACAAAAAATTACAAGAAGCTTTCTTACTAGGATCAAAATATAAAACAACAACTATGGATAGAATAAAAGATCAGATCAAAGATTTCACTAAAGCTGAAATGGATGCGTGGAAAATAGGTATGGTTTCTAAACTTGATGATATTGCAAACACTCAAGGTAAAAATAGAGACTTTTTAGGAGAAATAGACTCTTCTAATAAATTAGATGAAATATTTGACTTAATAATAACTGATCCTGTTCAGAAAGAAGCTTTTAAAAATTTATTAAAAAATGAAAAAGCTATGAGAGAAACTTATAACAAAATGAGAATTGGGTCAGATACAGCTACTAAAAGAGAAGCTATAGAAGAATTTAAAGGAGACAGCAGAAGCGTATTTGATGCAGAAAGTTTTTATGGATTAGCTAGAAATTTAGCTAGAGAAGGACTTAGAAAAGGTCAGAATGTATTATCAGGTGGGACTAATGCAAAAAGAGCAGAGCTTATTGCACAAAGATTATTTACTACAAGTAAATCAGAGCAACAAAAAGTTTTAAAAGCTTTATCACAAACTAATGAAACTTTAGCAAAAGAAGTAGAAAAAAGACTTAAAACAGCGCAAGGTCTTCTTCCTGGATCTGTAGTCTTAACTTCTGATCAAGGAGAGTAATATGTTCAAACTTGACAAGATCGACTGAAAGGTTAGGAAGAAGCGGGGAGTATTTCGTATGCTCAGTTCTTTCTATGATTTCCGACTCAGTGACTATCTTGCCACATTCATCTCACGCAGATATTATTTTTGAATACAAATCTAAGCTTTATAAATGTCAGGTCAAAACAGCTTCTAAAAAAGAAAGAGTTATATCTAAGCATACAGGTAAATCTTATAGAACAAACTGGCGCTTCGATTTCAGGCGCGGATCATTCACAAAAAACAGATCTTATCTAAAAGGACAAGTCGATATATATGCCTGTTGCATTATGCCTTTGAATAAAGTTGTGTTTTTATCAAGCTCTTATCCCGCGCAGAGCATAAGATTTAGCGATAAACAAATAGAAGAAATAGATAGCGTGAAATCGTTAGATAGTGCATTAGAAAAGGTACACCCATAAAACTTTATTCACGATATAATCGTACTATTTTACAAGGAGAGAAATATGTACAAAAGAACTGTGGATCATAAAGAAAGAAATCTGATCATTATAGAAAGAAATATAAAAGACAATCCTAATCTGCCAACTTATAAAACTTTTTATGCGGGTATCAGGATTGATGGAAAGAAAAATCCTAAGCTAAAAAAAATAGGTAGCTGTAGAGAAGGCTTATCTATAGCTGTTATGAGAGATAGAGTTAGAGAAGAAATAAAAAACTTTCATAAATTAGGAGATAGTTCTTTAACGATAGATAATTTTTTTTACGAATTTTATAAACCTAGTTTAGAAAACAATAATAGAAAAACCATAAGCGAAATAGAAAGCTTATATATAAGAAATATAAAAAATAATTTTGGCGATCAGCTTATGATAAAGGTACAAGCTGATATTATTTATAAATGGTTTTTAGATTTAAGTTCTCATTCTAAAGGTACAGCTAATCATTCTTTATCTATTCTTAAAGCTATGTATAACTTAGCTATCAAATTTAATCAGGCTAAGATAAATCCCGCAGATAAAATTACTAAAAATAAAATAGCTTCTAGAAGAAGATACTTCACAGAAGAAGAGAGAAAAATATTTTTATCTGAGTTAAGAAAGTTAGGAAAAGAAAGTCCTTATGGATCTGCTTTTATTTATCTAGCCTATCTTACTGGCGCTAGAAAAGGAGAGTTAGCAAAAGCTAAATGGGAAGATCTGAAAGGCAACACCATAATTCTAAAAGAACATAAAACAGACGACAAAACAGATAATCCTAGAATTATTTATCTTAATGAAGAAGCTATGGAATTAATAAGAAGATTGCCTAGAGATAAAGACACTATTCTAGGGATTAAAAACCCTGATAGACAGTGGAAAAAACTAATTAAGAGGTCAGGTATCAGAAACTTTAGATTTCATGACTTGCGCCATAATTTTGGGTCACAGAGTATGAATATGGGTATATCTATGATCAGGGTGGGAGAGCTTATGGGACACACTTCTATAAAAGCTATGCAGATCTATCAAACACCTAAGCCTGAAACCTTAAATCAAGATATAGAAAAGATAGGAAATTATTTAATCAACTAGCTTTTTCCCTTTCTTATCTACTTTGTGAACTTTTTCTAGTTCAAGATCAATATAGTGTTTGGCTTTTAACAGATCTTCTATTTTATTATCTTTATCTCTACAAATATATTTTACGACTTGCCCTAAACAATAAGAAAGGTTATTAGCAAGGATAAAATCTAAGGGAGAAATTTTTAATTTTTTGTAGTGATCACCGCCTATTTGAATTTCACTAGCTTTTTTACTCATTTTTTTTTGGATCATAAATTTGACTTTTGTTGTCTCTATGAACGATAATCGCACAGTAGACAACATAAAACAACATAAATGACAGAAGACATTAAGACTGATTACTTCACTACTGAAGAATTGGCTAAATATTTGGGACTAAGTGTATCGACACTAAATTCTTGGAGAGCTAGATCAAATCCTAAAAATTCTATTGGCATTCCCTATAAAAAATTCGGGAAAGCTGTTCGTTATAAAAAATCAGATGTGTATGAATATGAGAGAAGACAAACACGCGGAAACGACTAATAACTTAGAGATAATAGAAATGGGTAAACACGCTGTATGCTCTCCTAGTTCTTTTGATAGATGGCAGAAAGATCACTGTCCTTTTTCAGCACAAGCCAACGCTAAAATACCTTCCACTTCTTCTTATTACGCTAGTGAAGGAACAGTTATGCACGAAATAGCTGAAATGGAACTTAAAGGAAATATAGAAGGAGTATCTCTAGAAGAATATTGGCTAGATAAAAAAATAGAAAACGAACATAACGAAATTTTAGTCACACAAGAATTATTAGATAAAGCAAAAATCTATATTAATTATGTAAAAGAAAGAACTGAGAAGCTTGAAGGAAAGCTACTTATAGAAGAGAGAGTAGAATTAAACGAAATACACGAAGCTATATGGGGTACTAGCGATGCGATTATATTAGCTAAGGACAAAATAGCCGTGATAGATTTTAAGTTTGGTAAATTTCCTGTGAAACCGCCACAAGAAAATTATCAACTGTGGATATATAGTTTAGGCGCTTTAGCGCGATATGGCGATATAGACACAAAAGTTGAAATGACAATAGTGCAACCTAGAAGCACTAATGGGAAATTTATAATGACTTATGAAATGACTTCTGATGCTTTAGTAGATTGGGGTTTTAGAGTTCTAAAACCTTCTGCTGAAGCTTGTTTTGAAGACGATCCGCCTAAGAAGGCGGGGGAATGGTGTCGCTTCTGTAATTACAAAGACAGTTGCGATGAATATAAACTATATGAAAGGAGAGTATCTAAATGAAAGATAAACCTTTGTACTCTAATTCTTGGGATGAGCCAGCGCTTATCGATAACCAAGATGGAGTTAAAACTGAGTTCTACGAGAAAGACTTAACACCTGAAGGTGTTCAAGTCTTAGGCAAACTTGTAGAAAACATAAAAAAACAGCAAGAGAAAAAAGCTTTGTTTGATCAAGCTATGGCGGTGGTTGACTTAGTGACTTCTCTTCAGGAGAGTCAGCAATTACTCTTAGAAAAGCTTTATTCAATAAATAGCGGAAGAACTTCCAATATTGTTGAAGCTAAAGCTGATCTAAATGTTGTAGCTGATGTACAAAAAGCAACAAGCAAGGAGATAGAAAAATGAGCTTATTAGATATACAAAATAAAGCTGTTATCCGAAGTCCGCGTCTTATTATCTATGGGGGAGCGGGAATAGGTAAGACAACTTGGGCATCTAAAATGCAAGATCCTATCGCCATTCTTACTGAAGATGGATTAGGCACTCTAAATCTAGCGCACTTTCCTGTGTGCAAATTTTGGGATAGAGAGCCTGAGAGTAAAGATGATAAGAATGTAGGAGTGAAGCAAAGGCTTTTAACACTTCTTAAAGAGAAGCACGATAAAAAGACTTTGATAATTGACTCTTTAGATTGGCTAGAAAGGATCATTCACGACCACACTTGCAAAATGAATGGTTGGAAATCTATGGAGTCGGTTGGCTTTGGTAAATCATACGCAGAAGCTTTAGTTCATTGGAGAGAGTTTTTAGCTCTCACTAATGAGTTAAGGGATCAAAAAAATATGGTTATCTGTATGATCTGTCACTCAGATATAAGACCTTTTGCAGATCCGGAAAGTGAAACTTATGATCAGTATGTTCTTAAACTTAAAAAAGGCGCTTCAGCTATATGTCAAGAAAATGCAGATGCTATTTTCTTTTTGACTTATAAAAAAGGCACAGTCAAAACTCAAGGAAAGGGTGGCGAAGGTGTTAAGGTTGTTCAAGGAGATAGAGTTATCTATGCTGAACAGTCTGCTTCTTTTTTAGCTAAGAATAGGTATCAACTTCCTAAAGAACTTCCTTACGACTGGAATGAAATTAGGAAAATGATTATAGCTAATTCTAAAGACGCGAAAGCTGATGGCGAAGAAGCAACTAAGTGATGACGATTATGTCGATTTTCTTAAAAAGATTAGAAAAGATTTATCTAAAATTGAAGATAGATTATCTATTACTGATCCTGAAGATCTGCATAGAGAAGTACCCCACGCGATTGAGTCGCTTTGCGATTATGTCGACAAGGAGATCAAATACTTCACTGATTATCACACTTACGATCCCGGCTAAATGGGATTTAACTTTTAATATTAAGGAGTAAAGATGGAAACACCTTTTAACTTTACAGCTGAAGACAAGCCTGAGCCTTCTAGTTCAGGCGGTGGTAAGAAGCTGATTGCGGGAAGATATAACCTAGTCTTTGATAGAGTTGCTAACGAAAGCGACTATGCTGATGACAAGGGAATATGCGAAGGCAAAAATGGTTGGAAAGCTTTAAAGCTTTTCTTTAAATTGAAACAGTCGGAAGGAAAGGAAAAGGAGATAACTTTTTCAGAAACCTTTTGTTGCGACTACGATCCTTTAGTCAAAGACGCTTCAGGAAACTCTAAAAGAGAGTCACTAGTAGAAATGGGTATGAAGAAATATAAAGCTTTATGTTTTGTAGCTGGCGCAAACCTAGAGAACACTGACTCTTTAGTAGGAAGAGAGTTTTCTTGTGAGCTTAAAGAAGGAGAGAATGGATATATGGAACTCGATCCTGGCGCTGTCGGGCAAAATTGGGGAGAGTCTGTAGATCAGGATGCGAATGAAAATTCAGAAGCTACTTCTGAAACTGAAGAAACTAAAAATTCAGTTTTAGATATAGATGATGAGAACATTCCATTTTGATATTTCCTAAAGATAAAGTTCCTTCTCTTTGCGGTTATTGTTTGCGCGGGGGGAAGGGATTTTACATAACGATTAACGAAAAAATATATGCGAGTTGTTCTTATAATCATCTAGAAAAAATAAGAGAAAGAGTGGCTAAAAAAGAAGATATAAAAAACACGATCACACCTAACCCGGCGTCTGTGGATAAGGTTTTATCAGAATTTAAGCCTATTTATCTAGAATATGCTAAAAAAAATAACTCCTATATATTTCACGAATGGGACAGTTTAGATAAAAAAATGTTCTTTCAAAGATTTATAGCTCTTTATCTTGGATTAGAAGATAAATTAGCGAGAGAAGGTATGGATAAATGGTAGATGTCACAAATATATTTGAATTTAAAGAAGACAAGAATTTAGCTTATAGAAATGTAAGTCGATCTATAAGCGATTTAATAACAGAGATGAATAATAATGGCTTAGAAGTATCTGCAATAGACACTAGTGGAGAAGTAGTTAGATGTGCTGTTAAAGGAACAAAAAATGGAAGACCTGATAAATTTGGAGAAAAGTCAGGCTATTATTTTTTTTACGATAATGGAAATGGAAATTTCTTTTGTAGTTATGGAAACTGGCGAACTAATGAAACCTATAAATTTTCGTCTATAGCTACAGAGTCTTTGACTCCTATCGAACAAGCTAAATTAAAAGAAGAATTAGATAAAAGGTACAAAGAGAGGGAGAAAAGGCGCAAAGAACTGCACGATGAAGTTGCTAAAGATTGTGAAACGAGATTTAAAAAAGCGATAGAATGTAAAGATCATAAATATCTTGAAAAGAAAAAAGTTAAAAATTTCGGGTTTAAACAGATAGGCGATAAGCTTTCTATTCCCGCGTATGATAGCAAAAACCTAGATTATAAAATAAGAAGTATCCAGTATATTGATCACTCAGGTAATAAAAGATTTGTTTCCGGATCTTCTGTAAAAGGAAATTTTTATAATTTAAATTTCACTTTAGACGAGCTTCCTTCTTTAAAAAAGATAGCGGTCTGCGAAGGTTTAGCTTCTGCTTGTAGCGTAGCTGAAGCCACTAATTTACCCACTATAGTATGCTTCTCCGCTTCTTTTGGATTAGATTGTCTTATAAATCTTAGAAAATTAACTTCTGCTTCTTTTTATCTTTGCTTCGATAACGATAATCACTTAGTCGGTCAGAAATGTGCAGAAAAAATAAAATCATCTATTCAAAATACAGAACTTAAAATTCCTAATCAATCAGGCTACGACTTTAACGATGTCGCACAAGAATTTGGATTAGAAGAAGTTAGATCGCAAATAATAATAGAAGGGTTTGATTTAAAAAGAATAAGTGTAAGAAATCTAAATGGGCAACCGCCTGAAAGAGAATGGCTAGTAGAAAATTTATTAGAAAGTTCCAAGACAGGTATTATCGCTTCTATAGGTGGAATAGGTAAAAGTTTTATTTCCTTGTCCTTAGCTATGTCGGTGGCTAAAGGGCAAGGATCTTTTTTAGGAAAGCCTGTCAATAAACATGGAAATGTGGTTATGCTATGTGCGGAAGACGATACCAACGAAGTATGGCGAAGAATAAATGCTATCGATCCACATAATGAAAGAGAAAAAGCTTTATATGATGTTTTTGTTTTACCAATCCCTGAATTAGATAAGCCACTCACTCTAATAAAAAATGATGCAATCAATGGCTTACACATAACTAACGAAGGTTATGACTTAATAGATAGTTTAGAAGCCATAAAGGATTTAGAGCTAGTAGTGATCGATCCAATACAGTCATTTTGTTCTGCGCCCACTAATGATAATGAAGTCGGACAGCTTTGGAGTTCTTATTGTCAAATGATAGCCACTAAATTTGAAACTTCTGTGATCTCGATACACCACATGTCTAAGCAAGGATTAGTGGCGGTCAACGATCCTATGCAAGTTCGTCAAAGTGTGCGTGGCGCTAGTTCATTTCTTGACTCTTCTAGGTGGGTTTTAGCTTTATTTCTTTGTGAAGAAGAAGAAGCTAGACAGATCTGTTTAGATCAGGGATTAGAATATGATAGGCTAAGAGTGGTAAGAAGTTGCATAGTTAAGGCTAATTCTGAAGCTGATATGACAGTCAAAACTTTAATTAGAAAGGGCGCTTTTTTAGAGATTTTAAGTGACGAAACCAAAATAAATTGGATCTGATGAGTTATCTTTGTGAAACCCCGACATCACAGAAAAAATCTCTTTTCTGCAATGATGGGTTAGCAGATAGACATATTATTAAACATAATATAGAAGCGGGTAGCTGTCAGGCTACCCCGCTTCATAAAAGGAGAGAGAAGGTTGAAGAGTTATTACAATAAGAAAGGGAACTTCGATAAGTTTTGGTGGATAAGCACAGAGATAGTTCCTAGAGAGTCAGGGGTTATATCTTTATCGGTTGCAAATAAATATAAAGATTATGGAAAGCTTAAAGCGTGTGTGTGGAAGTGGTATAGATCGCAAGTCAATCGAAAGGATTTATCAGCTAGAAATAAACTGATCTTATGGTCTTTAGCGGAGAGATTTAGAGGGCAGTCTTTTTCTGTGTGGGATAGCTATACTTATTTAGCTATGACTATAGGAATATCTAGGAGAATATTTTCTAAAGGTATGGGAGAGTTATCTGAAGCGGGAGTGATTTGGATAGCTGTAGAAGGAGAAGAGAGATTAGCCTTTAAGAAGCTTCCACAACAAGTACGAGTGAAGAAACACATTCTTTTAGTAGGCTTAAATCATATTTTATTCCTGGATCTAGAAAAACTTTAGGATCTGCTAGTACACATATATATAGTCATACTATATAATGTATATATCTAAGCAATTAAGCTTAGATATAACGAGAGAGAAAATATGAGTTCATACACTAGCTATTCTATCGATCAAGGAACTAGGTTTCTTATCGAAGATAACAATGGAGTCGAAAGAGTAATAACTGATCTTGGCGGAAGCCACGATTTAACTAGGATATATATTCGCTTGGCTTCTGAATTATGGGGAACAGATAGTCTTGGAAAAGGCGATCTTCTTGAAATAGAAATGGAAAAAGGTTTTCAATCCTTATATACATTTATAGATCAAGAAAAAGAAAGAAGGGGGGAAAATGTCTAACGATCAATTTGATATAAACGAAATACAAATAACAGATATTAGGTATGACTTGCCTGATGGTAGGTATGGCAATATTCGTTTTAATGATTTGCTTTCTATTCTGAATAAAGAAGAAAGGGCAAAAATTATGAGTATGGCTAGAACTTGTATAAATGATGATCTTTATTCAGATGTGATTAAGGAGATAAGGGGGGAAAAGTCTAAAGATAAAATCTTAGAAAAGATTAAAGAAGAAAGTAATAAATTAGATACTCTAAGGGCAATTCGTAATTATTATAAAAAACAAAATGATCATAGTTATAGAATGGAACGATGCGAAAATGCCTTGCAAGTATCAGTTGATAAAATCTTTGAACTTAATCAAAAATTAAAGGAATTAAAATGATTATAGGCGGAAATAAAACACCCTTATCTGCTAGGGAAAAGCAGATCTTAAAGAAAAATCAAGTAGGAGAACTTTATCAGCTTTCTTCAGGTGGCTATCTGATCACTAAAGCAGATTATAAAGGCTTCAAATATCAGCTTTTTATTAACGAAGGCGCATATTTTGATCTTCTCTATTTGGCTAACGATAATCACAATCTAGATTTTGAGAGAAAAAGATTATTTCAATTCAAATATGAAGCTGAAAAATTTATTTATGATCTCGAAGTTTATTATCGACAAAGCAAAGAATTTTTAACTAGAGAAAGAGAAATGGGTTTAGTCACTCAGGATTTTTACGATCAAAATATATCTAAGCGAAAATCTATGCTTGAAGTTCACAAGTTTGTGAAAGGGGGGAGAGATTATGTCTAAAATAATTAAAGATCAACTTCCTATGCGATTGGAAGATAAAGAAGCGCTAATAGTTCACGCGCTATTCTATATAAATGCAAAATCTGAAGAATTTCTTGATAGCAATATAATGAAATCCACTAACTATTCAGAAGCGGATATTCAAACATTGATCAGGGAATTGACAGCTAGAAAGCTGTCATTAAGGAATAATAATTTATGATCTTTCGGGATCACAAATTTTTAAATAAGGGGACTTATTATGGCTAGATTGAGATTGAAAGGACATTGCATTTTCGGGGAGTTTTTAGGCTATAAAGACGAAGCGAAAGAATATGTTCTCTTCTTAGATGAAGAAACCAACGAGATCAAAACCTATCATAAGTCAAAATTAGAACTTTCATACGAGAGGTTAAAATGAAAAATATATCTAATATATTAGCGGGGATTGACGACAATTCTTCAGACAGAGATCTGATGATTGCTGTCAATGAATTAATAGACATTATCAATGCTAGAAGAAGATCGAAAGATCAGGCTAAAAGAAATGATAGAAGGCAGATCTGCAAAGAAATCAAAAAACTTTTAGCTAAAGGTCATCACACAACTATTATGAATGTGCCTGAAGGCTTTTCTTTTAATGGCATAGATAGAGAAGGAAGCTATCAGGTTTATATCGAGAAAGCTTACAACGAAAAAGTTGGAGTTAGATGTGACTTTCACGGCTATGCAGAAACTCAACAGTTTAAAATACCTGCAGAGTGGCTTGATCTTAAATTTCTAGCCACTAACGAAGCTGATAAATCTGTTACTTCTTTTAGATATAAAGCTAAAGAATTAAGCGAAGGCTTTCAGAACGCTTTAAGGGGGGAATAATGTTAGATCACAAAGTCAAAGTTAAGCTTTTAAATAAAGCTGATATAGAGAAGATTATGAAGTTAGTCGATGATCTTGGATGGGATTATCAGAGTTTAACTACTAGCGGAAGAGAAACCTATAAGGAGTTATGCTTAAAATTAGGTTGGAAATTCGAGTGGGATGACGAGGAGTTAGGATAATGTACTCTATATATGTGCAATTTATAGAAGCTGATCAGCAAACTAAGGGGTGGGTGTTAGCTATGTCCACTCCTTATTTTGATAAGGCAGAAGATAAAATCAATAGATTAAAAGCGGAAGGGCATAAAGAAGTTAGGGTATATGAAAATATACCTTTTCAAGCTGTTTTAAAAGATCAGCTTTTAAGCGGAAAGTAAGTTTTTATTTAAACTTTCTTTCAAAAGCTTTCTTCTAGTTTGCAAGGCTTCAAGCTTTTCACTCTTCTGTCTGATTTCCTTATCAGTCTTTTGGATCAAAAGCATAAGCGCCTTATTTTCGTGCCAGTTATAGTGCATAGTACTGCTATTTTACCGCTAATATGACTAGAATAGCAATGAGAAGGGAATTTGTGAATAAGATCGCCACAAATAGCAGTGTGTGATACCAGACCCAACGATGTTTATAGATATTGTGAATATTCAGCTTCAGATCTTCGTCACTATATTCGTTATCTGTTTCTTTTTTCATATTTTTTCTTAATAAAATCCATATTTTTGCCTGTATATTCTAAGAAAGTTAAAGGTTTTTCCCCATAAGCTTCCCTTTCTTTGCAGTTAGCTTTATACATTTTCATACAAAAGTTATGAAATTCTTCGTTTATTTTCATTTTCTTCATATATTATCTCTAAATCAGTAAATAAACTTCCCTGATCTAAAATTCTTTTCTCAGCTATCTCGATATATTCTTTATTTAACTCTAATAAAATAGCATTTCTATTATGGTTATTAGCTACTATTCCGGTAGTTCCTGATCCCGCAAATATATCTAAAACTGTCCCGCCTTCTTTAGATCCGGCAAGAACACAGGGATCTATCAGATCTTCAGGAAAGGTTGCAAAATGTGCGCCTTTAAAACTTTTAGGAGTGACTGTCCATACAGATCTCTTATTTCTTTTCTCGTTTTGCTCGAACTCATAATGTTCTGTGGATCTGCCTTCTTTATGGAAAGAGCCATGACTTCCTTTTTTAGATATATCCCAACCGCTAGGAGAAATCTTTTTCTGTCCTTGAGTGACAGCTTCTTCTTTTATAGCTTCACTATCAAAATAATATCTTTGGCTTTTGCTTAATAAAAATATGTATTCGTGAGCCTTAGTGCAACGATCTTTTACACTCTCAGGCATAGGATTAGGCTTATTCCATATTATATCCTGGCGCAAATACCAACCATCTTGCTGAAGCGCATAAGCTACTCTAAAAGGAATTAACATTAAATCTTTTGGCTTATAGCCTGTATCTTGTCTTTTATATTTATCTCTAAAGGAAACGCTTTCTTTAGCATTATTAGATCGATTATATTTCGAGATAGTTTGTTTATAGCCATTACCATTACTACCCGCATAGCTATCGCCTAAATTAAGCCATACAGTGCCATCGTCTTTTAGTTTAGTTCTAGCAATCCTGAAGATAGACACTAGCTTTTGAATATATAACTCAGGCGTAGCTTCTAAGCCGACCTGTTCTTCTTCGTCATTATAGTTTCTAAGCGCATAGTAAGGCGGAGAAGTGATAATAGTATCTATAGATTTATTATCTAGATTTAATAATGATCTAGTGCAATCTCCTTGTATGATCTTAATATTCATCTGCCTTGTCCCCTATAAGCTTTAAATGATCTTCTTTTGTGCTTATTCATAGAAGATAGCCTAATATTTCTATGGTTTCCTTGAGAAGTTTTCTTTCCCCTTGATCCTATTTTAGTTTCTCGGAAAGTGCTTTTGAATTTAGTAGCCATTGGGTGAAAGCGCGTCTATCGGTTAGGGGGGACTATCTTATTTAGGGGAGATTTGATAGACACGCTTTCTAATTTCTTTTGCATTTGATAAATCCCATAATTCATCAAAGCATCTACTAATCTTTTGGTTTCTTTATTTAAGCCGACATTATCGCCTGTTTTAAGATATATCGCTACATAGTGCTTAACCTTTTTAGCGCACTCCTTATCTGTAGCGAAGTCTATAGCAAGACTTTCAAAACAGTCTTCTGCTAATAATTTTAGATCGCTATTCTTGATCATACCCATTCTGCTGTGGATTAACTTCTCCACGCTGTTCTATAAAGTGTTTTTCTCTTAGCTCTTTGCAAAAAGCTTTTAACTCTTTAGTAGACTGCACAGGACACCATACAGTGACACGAACTAAGCCTTTTTCTTTTTGTTTAATAAAATGTCTTTCTTGATGTTTAAACTTTGTATTCATTAGGATTATCCAATATATGACTTGTAATCTCGAAATGAATAGATTTTCTTATCTTTCGATCTAGCATTAAGTCATCTGTTATAAAAAGTGTGTAAAGGGGGAATAAACCATTTTTAGTATAGCCATCAAACCAAAACCGAATAGGTCTAGGATAGCCATAAACTTTAGATAATGAAGGACTATTTATGAAAGTAGATTTTCCTTCTTTAAATTTAGCTAGGTTGTTTTTCATATTTCTCCGATAACTAGTAGGATTATAAGTGATCTGAATAAAATAGTAAAACTAGATCAAGACCTAATCTATGAAAATAAATTCCTTTATGCGACAATATATGTCGTACAACTCGGAGAGCAGTATGGCAATAGAATTAAACTCAGAAATAAAACTCAAAGATGTGAAGGAATTAATTCCTTATGCACGAAACAGTAGAACTCACGATCAAGC
>Ga0160423_10001293_pt1 | contig 20970 bp, 23 predicted proteins | sample CRUFie14St8metaG_FD_108191 | JGI IMG/M metagenome (GOLD analysis project Ga0160423, IMG submission 108191) | Marine microbial communities from the Costa Rica Dome - CRUD Field 142mm St8 metaG | ecosystem: Environmental > Aquatic > Marine > Oceanic > Photic zone | place: Costa Rica: the Eastern... | reverse complement strand
TGATATACCTCTTATTGTGTCAACCTGATTTTTCATTAATGCAATTAATGGGGATACTACTATTGCTGTTCCTTCTTGCATTAGTGCAGGCAATTGATAGCAAAGCGATTTACCTCCACCGGTTGGCATTATTGCGAATGTATTCTTCTTATCGAGAATACTTCTTATGACGGACTCTTGAAGGCCTTTAAAATTATCAAATCCAAAATATAATTTTAACGATTTATGTAAATTTTCAGTAGAAATTGTCATTGAACTCTTAATACATGTCAAAATTGACTATTTGATAATATAATTCAAAATTATTGAATATTGATGCTTATTTTTGTTTTTTGCAAAGTAGTTCTAATATAGGTATATTTACCTATGCATACAATTAATTATGAAAGATTTAAGAACTTCCTCGAGAATAAGTGATTTAGCCATAGAATCAATAATTTCTCAAAGTGATGCACTGAAAGTTGTTGCAAGTTCGATTGATAACTCATTCGATGATGCTGTAAGGCTTATTCACAAATCTAAAGGTCGTGTTATTATAACAGGTATTGGTAAAAGCGCAATAATAGCTAGTAAAATTGTTGCTACTCTAAATTCTACAGGAACTCCGTCAATTTTCATGCATGCAGCTGATGCAATTCATGGAGATCTCGGTCTTGTTCAAGAAAACGACATAATTATTTGTATTTCTAAAAGTGGAAATACTCCTGAAATTAAAGTTTTATTAAATATTATAAAAAGATTAAACAATAAATTGATAGCAATTACAGGAAATCTTGAATCAACTTTAGCTTCTAATGCAGACTTTATTTTTAATTCTTATGTAGAAAAGGAAGTGTGCCCAAATAATTTAGCTCCAACAACTAGTACAACCGCACAACTAGTTATTGGAGACGCTTTAGCTATTTGCTTGTTAAATCTAAGAAAATTTACTAAAGACGACTTTGCTAAATTTCATCCAGGCGGTAGCCTCGGTAAAAAATTATTTCTTACGGTAGGAGAATTGATAGAACAAAATGAATTACCTGAAGTTAAACCAGATTCAAAAATCAATGATGTTATAATTGAAATTTCTAAAAAAAGATTGGGTGCGACGGCAGTTATTGGAAATGAAAAACTATTAGGAATTATAACAGATGGTGATTTGCGTAGAATGCTATCAAATAGTGATAAAATTTCAAATCTTACTGCAAAAGAGATAATGTCTAAAAATCCAAAAACTATAACATCAAATTCCATGGCCATTGAAGCAAGAAAGTTTATGGAGTCTCACAAAATATCTCAGCTTATAGTTGTGAAAAATAATAAATATGTTGGTATGATTCATATCCATGACTTAATTAGAGAGGGAATTATTTAGTTATGTACCAAGATAAAGAAATGTCTTTTTTGGACCATTTAGAAGAACTACGATGGCATATCATTCGTTCAACTCTTGGAGTTGTTATAGCTGCAACAATAGCTTTTTTATCTAAAAATTTTATATTTGATCAATTAATATTCGGCCCAACAAAATCAAATTTCTTAACTTATAAAATACTTTGCAAACTATCTAATCTAATAGATTTAAATAGTTTTTGTAATACTGTTTTTGACTTTGAAATTCAGAGTAGAACGATGGCCGGACAATTTTCAGCTCACATTTGGACTTCAATTACATTTGGTTTTATAATTGCATTTCCCTACATAATTTATGAATTTTGGAAATTTATAAGTCCGGGACTTTACAACAACGAAAAAAAACAATCAAGGGGGTTGATATTTATTTGCTCAGTCTTATTTTTTTTTGGAGTTCTTTTTGGATACTATGTGGTATGCCCATTGTCAATAAATTTTTTAGGAACTTACACTGTTGCAAATCAGGTCCACAATGATTTTGATTTAAACTCCTACATTGGTTTAGTTAGGGCATCGGTGTTAGCTTCAGGTTTCATTTTTGAATTACCTGTAGTAATTTATTTTCTTACTAAAATTGGATTAGTTGGACCAACATTTTTAAGGCGTAATAGAAAATATGCATTGGTTATTGTCTTAATATTTGCTGCAATAATAACTCCACCAGATGTAGCAAGCCAAATAATTGTAGCAATTCCAGTAATTTTTTTATATCAAATCAGTATTTTAATTTCTAAAATTGTAACAAAAAAACAAAAATACAAGTAATAATATTTGAAATTTAATTTGACCAATTACTTATATTTGTAAATTATTCCTTTATGAAACTAAGCGTAAAAAATCTAATGAAATCTTACAATGGTAAAAAAGTTGTAAAAGATATATCCTTTGAGGTTAAACAAGGAGAAATTGTTGGTCTTTTAGGACCTAATGGCGCAGGAAAAACAACCTCGTTTTATATGACTGTTGGTCTTATTAAACCTAACGGAGGAAGTATTTACCTTGATGATCAAGAAATAACAAATTTTCCAATGTATAAACGAGCACAAATTGGAATTGGCTATCTAGCACAAGAAGCTTCAGTTTTCAGAAAATTATCAATTGAAGATAATATTCTGAGTGTCCTTCAAATGACTAAACTATCCAAAAAAGAACAAAAAAACAAAATGGAATCTTTGATTGAAGAATTTGGATTGAATCATATAAGAAAAAACAGAGGTGACTTACTTTCAGGAGGAGAAAGGAGAAGAACTGAAATCGCTAGAGCATTAGCCACTGATCCTAGTTTTATTCTGTTAGATGAACCATTCGCAGGAGTTGATCCAGTAGCAGTTGAAGATATACAGAGAATTGTTGCAAAACTAACAAAAAAAAATATAGGTATTCTTATAACTGATCACAATGTACAAGAGACTTTAGCTATTACTGACAGAACATATCTAATGTTTGAGGGTAGTATTCTAAAGGCTGGTAAACCAGAAATATTAGCTAGTGACAAGATGGTTAGGAAAGTCTATCTTGGGCAAAATTTCGAGCTCAGAAAAAAGAAATTAGAATTTTAAGTATTAATTAAGTTTAATTAGGAGGTCTTACAATTGATAAAATAATATAAAAAAAGACAACCAAAGGAATTGCTCCCCATTTAAAAAACGCCAAAAGTAAAACTGAAAAAGATAAAAGTAAATATTTCTCAATATTTTGTTTAAAATCAAACGTTTTAAACTTGAGTGATAACAGTTTTAACTTAGCGTTAAGTAAAAAAGACGTTAATAAGGTTATTATAACTAAAAATAATGGACACAAAATAATAGAATTCCACAACTCACTGCCTTGAAATTTCAATATCAGAGGAAAACTTATAATAAGTAAAGTATTTGCTGGTGTTGGTAGACCCACAAAATAATTTTTTTGGCTAGAAATATTGAAATTTGCTAATCTGTAAGCAGAACTTAAGGTAATTAATAAACCAAAATAAGGAATTATATCCCAAAATGGCCAAGATGGATTTAGTGACATTTCCAACAGGCTAAACATAAATATTCCTGGAACTAATCCACTCGTTATCATATCTGCAAGAGAGTCTAATTGTAACCCTAAATCACTCTGCAAGTCCAATTTACGAGCTATAAAACCATCAAAAAAATCAAAAATAACACCTGCTAAAACAAAAAAAGCGGATGTTACAAGGTCACCTTGAATTGCATAAATAACACCTATTGAACCACAAAATAAATTTAGTAAAGTAACTAAATTTGGAAAAAAAGCTTTAAAACAATTTATAATCATTTAGTAAAAATAATAAACTATTTTTGTTTACTCGAAATAAAATACAATAAGTACTATTAAAAATTGTTAATAATATTACATAGAAAAAATCACTTGAAATTTAAATATTATTTTTTAACCATTTTATTGAGTATTTTTTTAATTACTCCTTTAAACGCACAAACTAATCGAAACTATTCGAATGAATTCATGAACATAGGTGTAGATGCTGCAAGTCTTGGAATGGGTGGTGCAGTAGTAGCTTCAACAAAAGATATTAATTCAGGATATTGGAACCCTGCAGGACTTGTAAATCTTCAAGACAGCGCTGTAGCCTTAATGTATTCAAATTATTTTGCTAACATAGCTAACTACAACTACATAGCATTTGCTATGCCCCTTGACAATAGATCTGCAATTGGAATATCAATGATTAGATTTGGGGTTGATGATATTTTGGACACTACTAAACTTATTGATCAACAAGGTAATATTAATTATGACCGAATAAACTTATTCTCAGCTGCTGATTATGGCTTTACATTTTCATATGCGAGAAAATTACCTATTTCAGGGCTTAATTATGGTGTGAATGCAAAAATTATAAGGCGTATTATTGGAGATTTCGCTTCTTCTTGGGGTTTTGGTTTAGATCTTGGAATACAATTTAAATCTAAAAATTGGGAATTTGGAATTATGACAAGAGATATTTCTACAACTTTTAATTCATGGACATTTGATGATGAACGATTACAAGATATTCAAAATGCAATTCCTGGAGAAAATCAAGAAGAACCAGAATCCAATGAAATCACTTTACCTAAAATACAAATTGGAGCTGCAAAAACCTTTGTGTTTGACTACGATTATACCTTAAAAACTGAAATTGATTTAATATGCAGATTTGAACAAAACAATGATTTAATTTCAACCTCTTTAGTAAGTATTAGCCCAGCATTTGGATTTGAATTTGGCTATGTTGATTTACTATACCTCAGAGGCGGAATTGGAAATTTTCAAAATGAATTACAATTTGATAGCTCTAAATCACTAACTTTTCAACCTAATCTAGGTATTGGATTTAATTATCAAGGAATCTCAGTTGACTATGCAATAACAGATATTGGTGATCAAAGCGTTGCATTGTATTCAAATATTTTTTCCATTGAAATAGATCTTGGTATATTTAGAAAATGAGTAGTGTTATCAAATATTTATTGATTCTTTGTATAGTTTTAACAACTGACTGTTCAAATGCACAAATTAAATTAAGTGAAAAGTCTGGAGTTTCTGTATTAACTATGGGACCAGGCAGTACGCTAAATGATTCCTTTGGACACAGTGCATTTAGAATTTATGATTTAGAACAAAATATTGACATTATATTTGACTATGGTCGTTATAATTTCAATAAAGACGGGTTTTATTTAAATTTTGTAAAAGGAAAATTAGAATATGAGATTGATTGGTCTTACTATGGATCTTATATTGAGTATTATAAAAATCAAGGAAGGTCTATACATGAGCAAACTTTAAATTTATCTTTGATTGAAAAGCAGGATTTGTTAAATAAACTTCAAGAAAATATTAAGCCTGCTAACAAAAATTATTTATATGATTTTTTCTATAATAATTGCTCTACTAAAATAAAGGATGACTTATTTTACATTACAAAAAATAACATTTCGTTCCCCGAAGATGATAATTTTAATATACTAACTTTTAGAGAATTAATAAGATCACATGTTCCAGAAAACTCTTGGGGCGGATTTGGTATTGATTTAGCGCTAGGATCAGTAATTGATATCAAGGCAACAATTGAAGAACATACTTTTTTGCCTATATATCTACAAAAAATATTAGATGGATCTAAGTTAAAATTATTTTCGAAAAAACTTGTAAACAAATCAATTACAGTAAGTACAAATGAGAAAAAACAAAAATCAATTTTTCTTATGACTCCTTTGTTTGTACTTGGATTGTTTTCAATATTAATTATAATTAATACCTACAATGATTGGAAATTAAATAAAAGAAAACTTTACATTGACTGCTTAATATTTTTCTCAACTGGGACAATAGGAATATTAATATTATTCCTATGGTTTCTAACTGACCATAAAGCAACTGCTTTTAACTACAATTTCCTGTGGGCATTTGCATTTAATATTCTATTTATTCCGGCAGTATTAAGACCAAAACTTAAAAAGAAATTTATTAGTTATTTAAAATTTTTAATAATATTAATTTTTCTTGCATTACTTCATTGGACTACAGGTGTACAATCTTTTAACTATTGTTTAATTCCAATTTTTATTTCATTAATAATAAGGTATTCGTTTTTGATATATTTCTCTAAAAAAAATAATTTTTGAACAGACTATATATAATTTATAAATTTATATTTTTTTGGTTAAGGGCAAAAAATTTGCATGGTATACATTCACCCTTCGTATATAAGCTAACCAGGGACTGCATTTATGATAAAAAAAGTAACAATATAGCAGAGGAACTTAGTTCAAAAGAAAAGGTTACTAATCAGGACAAACTTGTTTTAAGGATTATAGAATATTTTGAATTAAATAATATATGCTTTAACGAAAAAATAGATGGAAAATTAAAAAACATATTGAGTCAAAAAAAAATAAAATTTTTAACTAATGTTAATAATTTAAACGTTCACAATAGCTCGGTATTAATCATCAAGAAGTTAAATAATTGCAATTATAAAAAATTGATTAAAATTATTAACTCTTGTAGCAGTAAAACAATAATTATAGTTAAAGACCTTCAAAAATCAAAAAATTACATTTCAAACTGGAATAATTTAATTTTGTCAGAAAAGATCAAACTTTCTATGGAAATATTTAATTTGGGAATATTATTTTTCAAATCTAGACTGCAAAAAGAGCATTTTAGAATTCGCCCATAAAGCTTTATATTTATAACAGGTTTGAATTTACAAGATATGAAAATCTACACTAAAACTGGTGACAATGGAACTACATCTCTATACGGAGGAGATAGAGTGAAAAAACATAATATAAAAGTAGAAGCGTATGGTACTATAGATGAGTTAAATTCAAATATAGGAATGCTAAGAGATTTGAGTGAAAACAAAACAATTAATTTTTCACTAATCGAAATACAAAAAGTTTTATTTAAAATAGGTGCAATCTTAGCCACTAATTGTGAGGACAATGCAAAATCAAAGGTTATTATTTTAGATTCGGATATTGAGTTTTTAGAAAATAAAATTGATACTATTAGCTCCAAATTAAAACCAATGACTCATTTTATAATACCAGGAGGAAACAAGATAGTTTCTTATTGCCATATATGCAGAACTACCTCAAGAAGAGCTGAAAGAAGAATATCACAACTAAATGATTATCATAAAGTTAATAAAAATATTTTGTCATACATTAATCGGCTTTCAGACTATTTTTTTATAATCTCTAGAAAGATAACTTTGGATCTAAATATTGAGGAAATAAAGTGGATACCATAGTCAATGGGAGATTTAATGTTAAATTTAAACCTTCATAGATAAAATTATAATATTAAATAGTTAATTAAAAATTTATATTTTTCTTGGTCATTTCATGTAAAAATTTATTTTTGCAAAAATATTTAAATCAATTAAACATGTATTGGACACTTGAACTTGCATCTTATTTAAGTGATGCGCCATGGCCAGCAACAAAAGACGAATTAATTGACTACTCTATCAGAACAGGCTCTCCTCTTGAAGTTGTTGAAAATTTACAAGCTATTGAAGATGAAGGCGAGTCTTATGATTCAATCCAAGAAATTTGGCCTGATTATCCTTCAGATGAAGATTATCTTTGGAACGAAGATGAATATTAATTTTTAAATAACTTTAAAGTCTCTCCGGGGACTTTTTTTATCAATATCCAAAATTAAATAATAACAAGCCGTATATTTGATCATCTTAACTGCACTAAGCAATTAACATAATTAAACAATGAGTATAATCAACTCCGTTTTAAAGCTTTTTATTGGTGATAAATCAAAACAAGACGTAAAGTCAATTTTACCAATCGTTGATGAAATAAAAAAACTTGAGCCTAACATTGAATCGCTCTCTAATGATCAACTTAGATCAAAAACCCATTTTTTTAAAACAAAAATACAAGAAGCTTGCGATGAGTATGAAAAACTTATTCTAAAACTACAAGACGAAGCTAACGATTCAAATGATATTGACCGTAAAGAAGAAATATTTAAAAAAATAGATGAATTGAATGATTCTATTTATGAAACTACCCAAAACGTTTTAAATGAACTACTACCCGAGGCGTTTGCAGTAGTCAAAGAAACCGCCAAACGATTCGTTAACAATAGCGAGATAAAAGTTAAAGCTAATGCTTTTGACCGTGAAATAGCTGGTAATAAAGATTATGTTAGACTTGAAAATGACTATTCATTTTGGTCAAATTCATGGGACGCCGCAGGCAAGCCAATTACATGGGATATGATTCATTATGATGTTCAGTTAATTGGTGGTATCGCGATGCACCAAGGTAAAATATCAGAAATGCAAACTGGAGAAGGTAAAACATTAGTTGCTACATTACCTGTTTATCTTAATGCTTTAACTGGTAAGGGAGTACATCTAGTTACTGTTAATGACTATTTGGCTAAAAGAGACAGCGCATGGATGGCACCAATTTTTCAATTTCATGGACTCAGTGTCGATTGTATAGACTATTACAAACCAAATTCTGCTGAACGTAAAAATGCATACAATGCCGATATTACATATGGAACAAATAATGAATTTGGTTTTGATTACCTCAGAGATAACATGGCTCATTCCACTGACGATTTAGTTCAAAAACCTCATCACTATGCAATTGTTGATGAAATTGATTCTGTTTTGATTGACGATGCCAGGACACCGCTTATAATCTCTGGACCTGTTCCACAAGGTGATAAACATGAATTCATGGAACTTAAACCCAAAATACAAGATCTTGTCAGTATTCAAAGAAAATATCTTACTAATGTTCTTGCTGATGCTAAAAAATGTATTTCTAATGGAGATTTAAAAGAGGGTGGTTTTAACCTTTTACGCGTTTTCAGAGGCATGCCTAAAAATAAAGCGTTAATTAAATTCTTAAGTGAAGAGGGCGTTAAACAGTTACTTCAGAAAACAGAAAATTTTTACATGCAAGACAACAATAGAGAAATGTATAAAGTTGACGCAGAACTTTACTATATTATTGATGAGAAGAATAATCAAATTGAACTATCAGATAAAGGAGTAGAGTATTTGTCAGGCTCTGATAATCCAGATTTTTTTGTTATGCCTGAGATGGGTCTAGAAATTTCTAAGATTGAAGCTCAAAACCTTTCAAAAGAGGAAGAAGTTAAATTAAAAGAAGAATTATACAAAGAATTTGGCATTAAATCTGAACGTATTCATACTATGAATCAATTGCTAAAAGCATATGCTTTGTTTGAAAAAGACATTCAGTATGTTGTTATGGACAACAAGGTAATGATTGTTGATGAACAAACAGGGCGAATTATGGATGGTAGAAGATATAGCGATGGACTACACCAAGCAATTGAGGCAAAAGAAAATGTTAAAATTGAAGCCGCAACACAGACATTTGCAACAGTCACTTTACAAAACTACTTCAGAATGTATCGCAAATTGTCAGGAATGACCGGAACAGCAGTTACTGAAGCTGGAGAATTTTGGGAAATCTACAAGTTGGATGTAATTGAAATTCCAACCAACAAACCGATTGCCAGAGATGATAGAGATGACCTAGTATATAAGACTAAAAGAGAAAAATACAATGCTGTTATTGATGAAGTAACAAATCTATCTAGAGCTGGTAGACCTGTTCTAATTGGAACAACAAGTGTAGAAATCAGTGAACTACTAGGCAAAATGCTTAGTATTAGAAAAATACCACATAATGTTCTCAATGCAAAGCTTCACAAAAAAGAAGCTGACATTGTTGCTGAAGCAGGCAAACCTGGTCAAGTGACTATAGCAACAAATATGGCTGGTAGAGGGACTGATATTAAACTTTCAGATGACGTAATAACAGCTGGAGGACTTGCTATAGTGGGAACTGAAAGACACGACTCTAGAAGAGTTGATAGACAGCTAAGAGGAAGAGCAGGAAGACAAGGTGACCCAGGAAGTTCGCAATTTTATGTTTCTCTTGAAGATAACTTAATGAGATTATTTGGAAGTGAAAGGATTGCAAAAATGATGGATCGAATGGGGCTTAAAGAAGGAGAAGTTATACAGCATTCAATGATTTCAAAATCAATAGAACGTGCTCAGAAAAAAGTTGAGGAAAATCAATTTGGTGTCAGAAAACGTTTGCTTGAGTATGATGATGTGATGAATGCTCAGCGTGAAGTTGTTTACAAAAGAAGATATAATGCATTGAACGGTGAGAGATTACGAGTTGACCTTGCAAATATGGTTTATGACACTGCTGAACTAATCACTGAATCTAACAAGTCGGCTAACGATTACAAAAATTTTGACTTTGAATTAATTAGATATTTTTCAATGAGCTCGCCCTTTTCAAAGTCTCAATTTGAAAGTAAATCAAATCAAGAAATAACTAAAATCATTTACAAAAATGCATTCGATCACTATGAATCCAAAATGGAAAGAAATGCTGATTTAGCGTTTCCAGTAATTAAAAATGTATATGAAACTCAAAAAGATAAATTCAAAAGGATTGTTGTGCCATTTACCGATGGTAATAAAACTCTTCAGGTAATAACAGATTTAGAAAAGTCATATCAAACAAATGGTAAACAACTAGTAACAGATTTTGAGAAAAATATATCTTTAGCAATTATTGACGATGCTTGGAAAACACATCTTAGAAAAATGGATGAGCTAAAACAATCTGTTCAGTTGGCTGTTCATGAACAAAAAGATCCTCTTTTAATTTATAAATTTGAATCTTTTGAATTATTTAAAGATATGATAGACCAAGTAAATAAAGATGTTATATCGTTTTTATTTAAAGGTGAAATACCTCAAGAAACTGCAAATACAATCAAAGAAGCAAAATCAAGAAGAAGAGAAAAGGTTCAAACTACAAAAGATGTAATACCGAATATGGATGAGCGTGCTGCTCAAGCAAGAGCTGTTGGGAATACACAAAGAAAAACTCAAAGTATTGAAACTATTGTGCGGGAACAACCAAAAATTGGGCGTAATGACCGAGTTACAATTAAAAATATAATTTCTGGTGAAAGTAAAACCTTAAAATATAAACAAGCGCTTCCATTGATTGATAAAGGTGACTGGGTTCTTGTTAAAAGCTAGAAAGTTTTAGCACTAAATCTGGATCTGGACAATTTTGAGAATAATATTTCAGGTCATCTTCTGAACAAACACCTGGATAATCTCCATAAAAGTTCTCTATATCTAATATTATTTGAAAATGTAAATGAGGTGGATAATTCCCATTTTCTTTCATTGAGCCTAGAGATCCAATAACTGAGCTTGCTAGTATCTTATCTCCAACTTTAAGCGAATTTAAATCATTTTTTGAAAGGTGACCATAAAGAGTATAAAATTCAATTCCTTGTAACATATGTTTTAAAATAATAGTGGGTCCATAATCACCGAAGTTAATATTGTTTTTAAAACTATGTATTGTTCCATTAAATGCAGCTAAAACTAAAGTACCAGCACTGCTCCACAAATCAATACCTAAATGAATATTTCTTTCATTTTTTTTATTTCCTGAACCAAAATGAGAACTTCTTTTGTATAGAGATCTCTTTTCTAAATATCCACCATAAGCAATTTTTTTGTTATGAAGATCTAAAAAATCATTAATGTGAATTGCTAGTTTTCTAGATGAATTACTGTCAATTGAATTAATATTTAAATAGCTTTCAGATAAGTTTATTTTTTTGTAAAAATCAAAACTTAAATGAGGTGCAATTAATTTAATTGGATCAGATTGATTTTTTAAAACATCAATTAACGTCATAAATAAAATAATTTTTAAAAATAGTGCTTAGATGTAAATGATAAAAATATCATTAACTTTATAAGAATTAAAATTTAATTACAGTACCTAAAAATAATAAATTGAAAAAAAATAATGTAAATATCACTGGAATTAAAGTAAAAAGTGGTGTGTCAAATGTGACATCTACAAAAAAAAATATAACTAATAAGCCCATTAAAAATCGAAGAAAAGATATAAATATAAAATCTTTACATGAAAATATAACTAAAGGTGACAGAACCTCACTGAGCATTGGAATCACACTTATTGAAAGTCAAAATGAATTAGATAGAAAACTATCAAATGAATTAATTAATAAGTGTTTGAGTCAAAAACAAAAGCAAACACTTAGAGTGGGAATAACCGGCGTTCCTGGCGTAGGCAAAAGCACCTTTATTGAATCATTAGGTAACAAGATTGCAAATAATGGTCAGAAAATAGCTGTACTGGCAATTGACCCAAGCAGTAAAATATCAAACGGAAGTATTTTGGGAGATAAAACAAGAATGACCAAGTTAGTAAAACAAGATAATGTATTTATTAGACCAAGTGCAAATAGAACTAATTTGGGAGGGGTCGGACAGTATACAAGAGAAGCGATTATATTGTGTGAAGCTGCAGGTTATGAGATTATTTTTATTGAGACTGTTGGAGTAGGTCAAAATGAAATTTCAGTTAGTGAAATGGTGGATTTTGTTTTACTTTTAAAACTACCTGGAGCTGGAGATGGCTTACAAGGAATAAAAAGAGGAGTTATTGAAATGGCTGATGCAATTATAATTAATAAAGCGGATGGAGATAACAAAATAGCTGCAAAAATTGCATTAAATGATTTTAAAAATGCTTTACATTTTTACAAAGAAAAAGAATCACTTTGGCAACCAAAAGTTTTACTTTGTAGCTCAACAAATGAAACTGGAATTGAACAGGCCTGGAATATTATTAAATCCCATCAAAATAAAACACTATCAAACGGATACTTTAAAAAAAATAGAGCTGAACAAAATTCGTTTTGGATGATGAAATCTATTGAAAATCAATTAAAGAATAGTTTTTTTGAAGATAAAAAAATTCAATCTGCTATTAAACAACAAATGAAGCTTGTAAAAAACAATAAAATCTCACCATTTCAAGGAGCAAAATTTCTAGTTGACTTGTATAAATCTTCTCTTTAATAGCTTGAACAAGTTGAAAAAAAGAAATCCAGCAAAAACACCAAAAAGCCAACCACATAAAACATCTGTTGGAAAGTGTTTACCTACATATATACGGCTGTAACCAACAAATAAACTCCATGGAATCATTAAATATATAATTTTTCGATATCTAGATTTTAAGAATAAAATAGTAAAAACCGCAGCAGACATTGAATTTGAGGAATGACCAGAAAAAAATCCAAAGCCACGGCAATTTCCAATTCGTAAGAGATTGGAAATTTTTTCATCAGCACATGGTCTCAATCTTTCAAAACCATCTTTAAAAAGATTAGTTACTTGATCTGTAAAAGTAATCATCATTACTAAAATAAAAACAAGCAAAAATATTGCCTTACGGTTCTGGTTATTAAACATTAAATACAGAAGAAAAATATATAAAGGGATAAACGTAAGCTTATTTGTAACAGCAAACCAAAAATAATCCCAATTAGAAGTGCCTAAATTATTTAAGTACACCAATAAATTTTGGTCAAATTCTAAAATCTTCTCAAGCATAAAATTACTCTTGTTTATATTTATTAATTTCAGAGTCATAAAATTTTGAGGCCTGAATTATAGCATTTTCTGCCTCAAATTTCAATTCTTTTTCATCTTGAGTATCAAATTCCTCTAACCATTCAATTTCATCGTTCTCTAAATCGATTATAAACCTTGGAAATTCAGTATGAATTACAAATATTGAATTAGGATATTCCGAATGATCACCTAAGATAAATTTTGGTATTTTCATTTACTTTTTTTTTTGATATAAATTGTTTCGAAAGATAATCAAATCGAAAATATAAAAAAATTGATGAAGCTGTCAGTCCCGCTAACAATCCAATCCATATACCAATACTTCCAAAAATCCTATCGTCGCCAAGATAATAACTTACAGGGAAACCAATTAGCCAATACGAAACAAATGTTATAATAGTTGGTATTCTTACATCTTGAAGACCCCTTAAAGCTCCCAAAATAACAACCTGGATACTATCGCTAATTTGAAACATAGCTGCAATTAAAAGTAGTTTTGATGCAATCACTAATACAGCTTGATTATCATCAAAATTATTAATATCATTCATATCCATATAAAGTGTTGGTAGAAAGTTATTCATTGAGAAAAATACAATTGCAAAAATGAATGCAAAAATTATTCCCATCAGAAATATTGATTTTGCAATTCTTTTTAATTCGATTGGACGATTTAGTCCTTTTTGATTCCCAACTCTTATTGTAGCAGCGACCCCTAAACCTACTGCAATCATATAAGTCATTGAAGACAAGTTTAAAGCAATTTGATTTGCAGCTTGCGGATTTTTGCCAAGAGTTCCACTAAGCCATATAGCTGCAGTAAATATCCCTATTTCAAAAAACCATTGCAAAGCAATTGGAAAACCTAAAGAAGATATTTTTCTCATAATTGAAAAATCTAAAACAAAAAAATTTAGGTTTTTTAAATATAATCTAGTTGATTTTAAAGAACTAAATAGAATCCAAATTAAAAACATCATGATTAAACGGGAAATCAAAGTACCATATGCAGCACCAATTATACCTAACATAGGAAATCCAAATTTTCCAAAAATAAAAACATAATTAAAAAAAACATTTACAATATTGGCAATCAATGTTACATACATTGGATATTTTGTGAGTGATAGACCATCAAAAAACTGTTTAAAAGCTTGAAAAGCTATCAATGGAATTAATGAAACTGCAATAATTTCTAAATATGGGATAGCAAGAAATACAACCTCATCAGGTTGATTCATTTTAAACATTAAAGGTTTTGCTAATAAAATGCATAAAAAAAGAAAAAATGCAATAAAGACACAAAGTACGATTCCATGTTTTAATGTTGATCTTCCATTATTAATATTTTCTTCAGAATGTGATTCAGCGATTAAAGGAGTAATTGCTGTTGAAAATCCTATACCAAGAGCCATTGCAATAAAAAAGAAACTATTCCCCAGAGATACAGCAGCCAACTCCGCTGTGCCAAGTTGACCAACCATTATATTATCAACAAATCCCACAAAAGTATGACCTAACATTCCAATTATAACTGGTGCGGCCAGGTACCAATTATATTTAAACTCTTTAACATAAGCATTCAACATAGAAAATAATTTATTCGGAAGCTTTAACAGGACTAAAATTAAAATTATCGTCTACTAGAATATTATACCATTTTAAGATTTTTTTTATATCGCTTGAGTAAACTCTATCTTCATCGAAATCTGGAAGTACAGAAAAGAAGTAAGACTCTAATTCATCTTTTGTGGACTTAACTGAAATGGAAGTTTTTTTACCATCTTCTTTATCAAATATTTTAGAAAAAATATCTAACAGAGGAACTTCTTCTTCTAATGTATATATCGAAATTTCACTTAGTAAACTCAAGTCACTATTGGCTTTTACAAAGAATCTCTTTTTTTCAGAAATAGACTCTACTATGTATCCGCTTTTACTTGGATTTATTAATTTAAACAAACCGGGTTTTTTTGAAATTGCTAGAATTTTATCTAAAGCCATTTTTTAAATCTTTTTTTGAAATTTTTGAAAAACGCATTCTATAATCTGTAGTAATTTTACCTTTACTAATTGATGTCAGCTTACTCTTAATTAAACGTTTTTTGAAGTTTGATAATTTATCAGTAAATAATACACCTTCAATATGGTCATATTCGTGTTGTATAACTCTAGCTATTAATCCATCAAAGCTTTCTGTATTTGAGACAAAATTTTCGTCTTGAAAACGGATTTTAACTTGAGATTTTCTTATGACATCTTCTCGAACTCCTGGAATACTTAGACATCCCTCATTAAAGGACCATTCATCCCCTGATTCCTCAATAATTACAGGATTAATAAAAGTCCTTTTAAATTTTTTCAATTTATTTCTCTCATTAGCTGATAAAGATTCATCTTCTGAAAAAGGCTCAGTATCAACTAAAAATAACCTAATTGATAAACCTATTTGTGGAGCAGCTAATCCAACTCCATTCGCACCATACATAGTATCATACATGTCTGAAATAAGAGAATTAATTTTAGGATAATCTTTAGAAATAGAAGATGCTTTTTTCTTCAAAACAGGATCACCATATGCAACAACTGGAAGTATCATTTTTAAAATTTGACCAAAAATACAATTCTCTAGTTTGATTTTGTAAAGGAAATCAAATTATTTACTATCCAAGTAGGATTGAAGAATTAAAGTTGCACTAATTTGATCAACTAATAATTTATTTTGTCGTTGACTTTTTTTCAAACCTAAGTCAATCATAGTTCTCAAAGCAATTTTTGAAGTGAAACGCTCATCAATTCTAATAATTGAAATTCCAGGAAAATTTGATTTTAATTTTTTTAAAAATGGTTTTATTAGAAACTCACTCTGTGAAGGCTGATTATTCATTTTTTTTGGAAGACCTACAACAAAAAGATCAACATTTTCTTCAGAACAATAATTTTTCAAAAAATCAATTAATGTATTAGTATCTACAGTTGTTAAACCAGAAGCGACAATTTGCAATGGATCTGTTATAGCAATACCAGTTCGCTTTTCTCCGTAATCAATTGCTAAAACCCTTCCCATGAATCAAAAATACAATTAATTAAATTTAGAATAAATAAATAAATTTAAGTTTTTGACTTCTTAAAAAATTATTTTTTTATGAGCTATATTTGTTGTAAATAATAATCGCATGGATAAACTACAAAAAATTATTGAAAAGGCTTGGGATAACAAAAATCTATTAAATGAGGAAATAACTAAAAATGCAATAAATGAAGTTGTTGAACTTTTAGATAATGGTAAATTGCGAGTTGCAGAGCCTTTGGCTAATTCATGGAAAGTGAATGAGTGGGTAAAAAAAGCTGTCGTAATGTATTTTCCAATACAAAAAATGGAAACTATTGAAGTTGGACCATTCGAATTTCATGACAAAATTCCACTAAAAAAAAATTATGAGTCAAAAGGAATTAGAGTAGTTCCACATGCTATTGCTAGACATGGATCATTTATTTCTAAAGGAACCATTTTAATGCCAAGCTATGTAAATATTGGAGCATATGTTGATCAAGGAACAATGGTAGATACTTGGGCAACAGTTGGTAGCTGTGCACAAATTGGAAAAAATGTACATTTATCAGGAGGAGTTGGAATTGGTGGTGTTTTGGAGCCTTTACAAGCAGCTCCAGTCATAATTGAAGATAATGCTTTTATCGGATCACGTTGTATAGTCGTAGAAGGAGTTCGTGTTGAAAGTGAGGCGGTTTTAGGGGCTAATGTAGTTTTAACAGCATCAACAAAAATTATCGATGTAACGGGAGAAAATCCAATTGAACACAAAGGATTTATCCCAAGCAGATCGGTAGTTATTCCTGGAAGTTATTCTAAGTCATTTCCATCTGGAAATTATAATGTATCATGTGCATTAATTATTGGAAAAAGAAAAGAAAGCACAGATAAGAAAACATCACTAAATGAAGCTTTAAGAACACATGATGTTGCTGTTTAATTAAAAGATTATTTTATGTCAACAGAAAATGAATTGGAATTAAAAATTGATGCTGTAATTACTTGGGTTGATGGGAATGATTTGAATTGGCAAAAAAAGATTAATAAGTATTTAAAAGTCAAAAAAGATTTTTCAAAAAAAAAGAATTTAGTTCGATACAACTCTATAGGCGAAATTGATATTACTATTAAGTCAATTTTGAAATTCGCTCCATTCATTAAAAAAATATTCCTAGTAACAGATAATCAAAAACCTCAATCATTTCAAGAACTACAACTAAAGGCAAAAAAACTTAACAGGGAACTTATACTTGTAGATCATAAAATTATTTTTAAAAATTATGAAGAGTTCTTACCTTGCTTTAACTCCTGCTCCATTGGAAATATGCTATATAAAATTCCTGATTTGTCTGAAAAATTTATCATCTTCAATGATGATACCTTCTTAATGAGGCGAACAAAACCCAGTGATTTTTTTAACAATGATTTTCCAGTTCTTAGAGGAAAATGGGAAAAGTATTATGAAAATCAAAAACTAAGAATATTTTATCATAAGATACTTAAAAAAATAAATAAAAATTTTAAGGTAAAATCAGGTGGTTTTAAAACATTTCAACAAACGAGTGCAAAACTAGCTGGAACAAAAAATTATCTCAGAAGGTTTCATACACCAGTTTCAGTTAGAAAATCTACGCTAAACAATTTTTTTAAAAATAACAATATATTATCTGACAACATTAAGTTTAGATTTAGAGATAAGAAACAATTTATTATATCATCATTATCTGAACATTTAGAAATAAAGAATTCAACCTTCAAATACAGAAAAAATAGACAATTAACTTATTTCAGATCTTATAAAAATAAATATTTTACTATAATAAAATTATGGCTATTTTCTGTGAACAAAAAAAAACTATTTATGACTTTTCAAAGTCTTGAAATGGCAGATAAAAAGAGTTTTAATTATATTACTAATTGGATAGATAACAGAATATCATAAACCTAACTTTTTTTTGTTTTTTAAAAATTCTCTCTGTTCACTCAAGCTATTAAATTTCCATCTCTTAAAAATGCGTTCTACTTTTTTTCTAGAAAAATAATAAAACCAATCTGCTAATGGAAAAAAATCTCTATGCCCTATTCCATCAATAATAATTAATTCAATATCATTTTTAGAATTAATTAACCTGCAACATATATTTCTTGATCTTAAATCCCTAGTAAAAACTCTATGTTTAATCATCATTTGTTTCAATTTTATTAAAGCTGACTCAATTTTATCATCAGAAACTATATTTGAATGCAATAAATAATATTCCAAAGTTTTTGAAACTTCTTTAGAATCATAATCAAGGATTAAATCAAATATTTGCCCCAATCCATGGTTAGTTAACACTTCACCTTGAAAATCAGAAAAAAACTTATAACTGTAATTTTTCTTTTTACGTTTAGATAATTTTTTATAATATTTAATTTCTTTTAAGGTATAATTTCTTGTTGTAGTTTCTCTTGGAATTTTGACACATAAATTCATATCATCTGGATGATAATAACATAATCTGATTTCACCTTCACCTATATAATGGTCTTTGTTGAGAATTAGCACAAAACAAATTTAGTAGTAACTATTTATTAATCAAAACATTAGTTTGTAAAAATATATTGCTGTTTTAATAGTTGATTATTTGCCCTATATTTGATTAAATTCAACTAACTATCACTCATGAAAATCGTAATTCTTGCTGCAGGAATAGGCTCTAGACTTGGAAATCCATTTCCAAAACCATTAACAAAACTCAATAATGGAAAAAGCATTATGGAGATGCAAATTAACAACATTACATCTAGATTTGATATTGATGATATAAATGTAGTAGTAGGTTTCAAAAAAGACCTAATTATGGAACGATTTCCTAATCTTACTTACATCTATAATCCATTTTTTGACAGAACAAACACTTCGAAAAGCTTATTATATGCACTACAGAAAAATAAAAATTCTTCAATTTTATGGTTTAACGGAGATGTTGTTTTTGATAAAAAAATATTTGATATTCTGACTAAACTGATAGAGCGAAATGAATCATTTGTCGCTGTAAATACTAACAAAGTGGGTGATGAAGAAGTCAAATACACTCTTAAAAATGGATTTATTCACGAATTATCAAAAACAGTGAAAAATGGAATTGGAGAAGCAGTAGGAATTAACTTTATATCCTCTAACGACATTGAATCATTTATCAAAAACTTAATTAAGTGTGACGATAACGATTATTTTGAAAAAGGATTAGAATTATGCATTTCTGATGACAATAAAAAAATTAAAGCTGTAGATATTTCAGATTTTGATTGTATGGAAATTGATTTCATTGAAGATTTACACGAGGCTAACAAAAATCTGTAATGAAGTTTATTTTATTTTGCCTAAACGATTATTCATTTTCAATATTAAACCCTATCAAAGAGGTTTTAGTTAAAAGAAATTATAATTTCATATGGTATGTTGCTCCAAAACTAAAAAATAAATTTCCATTTAAAAATGATAAATTTACATCATCATATAGAAAGTTAAAATCTTACAAGAGTGATGTTATATTTGCTCCAGGAAATGAAGTACCGTTTTTTTTAAGAGGACTCAAAACTCAAATTTTTCATGGTTTAGCTGGAGAAAAAAAAGGACACTTTAGAATTCGTGATTACTTTGATTTATATCTTACACAGGGACCGTATTTTACTAATAGATTTTTAGAATTAAAGAAGAAGCATAAAAATTTTGATGTTATTGAAACCGGATGGCCAAAATTAGATAAGTACTATAAAAATGAAAATTGTTGTTCTGATCATAAAAATGAGTTGTTATCTAAAAATAAGTCAAAATATATTATTCTTTATGCACCAACATTTTCTCCAAAGCTAACATCTGCAACACATATTTTAAATGAGATTAAATCTTTGGCAAAAAATAAGAGTTACACAATTCTACTAAAATTTCATCCACTGATGGACATTACATGGGTTGAAAAATACAAGAATCTTGCAGATAAAAATGAAAACATAATATTCAAAAATGATTCTGATATAACTAATTGTTTAATTATTTCAGATTTATTAATTAGCGACACATCATCAGTTGTTTATGAATTTTTATTACTTAATAAACCAGTCATAACTTTCAGAAATATTTCTAAAAATATAAATTGGAAAAATTTAATAGAATATAGTAATTTAGAAAAAGAAGTAGCAGACTCTATTAACAATGATAATCATATCAAATCAAGAAATGCAATAATAGAAAAATATCATCCATACAATGATGGTAAATCTGCAAAAAGAATGATTGAAGCTGTTGAAAATTATTTAAAACATAACAAAATTCCTGAAAGTAGAAAAATATCAATATTTAGAATGTTCAAAACATTTTATAAAATTATAGCTAAAAAAATATAATAATAATGATTAAAATATCAGCTGTTATAATCACCTTTAATGAAGAAAGATATATTGAAGAATGTTTAAAATCATTAATCAATGTTGTAGATGAAATTAT
>Ga0160423_10001292_pt1 | contig 20985 bp, 16 predicted proteins | sample CRUFie14St8metaG_FD_108191 | JGI IMG/M metagenome (GOLD analysis project Ga0160423, IMG submission 108191) | Marine microbial communities from the Costa Rica Dome - CRUD Field 142mm St8 metaG | ecosystem: Environmental > Aquatic > Marine > Oceanic > Photic zone | place: Costa Rica: the Eastern... | reverse complement strand
AGCTCTTTTTCATGGAATGCCATAACTAGTATTTCTAGCGACGATGCTGATAAAGGTAGTGATCCTGGGGATACAGGTTCTGATAAGCACCTCTTTGATGCTTTAGCTCATGATGCGACATCAATATCGGTTTCTGAAGTTTGGGAGGGACATTTTAATGGTATCCAGCGTGCAAACCAAGCCATAAATAGAATTCATCCTTTTGATGATTTGGATTCAGATTTAAAAGCTAGGCTTATTGGTGAGGCTAAATTTTTAAGAGCTTTACTTTATTTCAGACTTGTGCAAACCTTTGGAGGAGTGCCATTAATTACGGAAACGCCTGATATAAACTCTCCGCTAGAAGAATTATTAAGTAGATCAACAAAAGAGGAAACATTTTTGTTTATTGAAAATGACTTAATTGAGGCAATAAGTGTGTTACCTGAAAAAAGTGCTTACCCTGATATCCAATTAGGCCGTGCCACAAAAGGAGCTGCAAAAGCACTTTTAGCCAAAGTAAGCATGTATCAAGATAAATGGGATAAAGTTCTTAATTTAACTAATGAAATTATTTTATCTGGTGAATACAGTCTGACCTCAAATTATGAAGACATATGGAAAGAGATAGGTGAAAATAATCAAGAATCAATATTTGAAATTCAAGCAAAGGGAGAATTGCCATCAGTTGGAGTAGATAAATATAGTTTGACTCAGGGTGCAAGAGGACAAGGTGGTTGGGGTTGGGGTTTTAATGTTCCGAGCGAAAATCTTTTAAATTCCTATGAATTGAATGATGCTAGAAGAGATGCTACTATAATATTCCGTGGTGAAACCTTGTATGATGGTAGATATGTTCCTGAAACAGTAGTTAATTCAATGTATAATCAAAAAGCGTATTCTAGTTCATTCACGGAGAACGAACAAACAGGTAAGAACATAAGAATACTTAGATTTGCTGAAGTTTTATTAATGAATGCTGAGGCTGCAAGTCAATTAGGCGGTGATATAGCAGGGCCACTAAATCAAGTTCGTATTAGAGCTGGTTTAGAACCTTTAAGCAATCCGTCTCAGCTGGACGTTTGGAACGAAAGAAGATGGGAATTAGCCTTTGAACATGACCGATATTTTGATTTAGTTCGTCAAGGTAGAGCTTCTGAAGTTTTACAATCTCTTGGTATTCCTTTTATAATAGGTAAACATGAATTATTTCCAATACCTCAAGTTCAAATAAGCTTAAGTGACGGAATTTTACAACAAAATCCAGGATGGTAATAATAATATGAACAATAAAATTTTTAATAAAATATATTTTCTTTCTACTTTAATTTTAATGTTAAAGACTACTTTTTTTTCATGTGAAAATCCTAACAATATTTCACCGCCTCCAGCTGATGTTGGATTCATTTCAAATGAAATAATTGATGAAATTCCATTTGAAGAACTTCTTGACCTTACTCAAGAGAAAACTTTTAAATATTTTTGGGATTTTGCAGAACCTGTAAGTGGACTAGCTAGAGAGGATAGTGGTCGTCCAAATATTATCACAATGGGAGGATCTGGTTTTGGTATTGCATCTTTTACGGTTGCTGTAGAAAGAGGATGGATTTCAAGAGCTGAAGCTATTTTGAGAATGGAAAAAGTACTTTCTTTTTTGGAATTAAGTGAAAAATATCATGGTGCTTTTTCTCATTGGTATGATAATTCTGGTAATACCATACAGTTTGGTGAATTAGATGATGGTGGTGATATTGTTGAAACTGCTTTATTAATGCAAGGTCTGTTAATTGCAAGGCAATATTTCTCTGAAAATTCATTCGAAGAAATACAAATAAGAGATAGAATAACAGCGCTTTGGGAAGCTGTAGAATGGACATGGTATACACAAGGTTTGAACAAAATAACATGGCATTGGTCTCCAACAAATAACTTTGATATAAATCTTGACGTAAGCGGTTGGAATGAATCATTAATTGTTTATGTATTAGCTGCATCATCTCCAACTTTTCCTATTAATAATGATGTTTACATTGAGGGCTGGTTGGAAAATGGCTCTATAATTAATACAGGTACTTTTTATGATATATTTTTACCCATTGGAGAAAATTTTGGAGGTCCATTGTTTTTCTCTCACTATTCATTTGTTGGACTCAATCCAACAAATTTAAGTGATCAATACACAAATTATTTTGATCAAAATAGATCACATTCATTAATAAATTATATGCATTGTGTTGTAAATCCATATGAGTATGACGGGTATAGTGAAAATGTATGGGGTATTACTGCAAGCACTAATTACGATGGTTACTCTGCGCATAGTCCAACAAATGATTTGGGAGTAATAGCTCCTACTGCAGCATTATCTTCGTTTCCTTATACTCCGCAAGAGTCTAAAAAAGCATTGGAGTATTTTTATTATAATTTAAATAGTAACTTGTGGGGGGAATACGGATTCTATGACGCTTTTTCTATTCATTACAATTGGTTTTCTGACATGTATTTAGCGATTGATCAAGGGCCTATAATCCTAATGATTGAAAATTACAGAACTCAATTGTTGTGGAATTTGTTCATGCAAGATCCAGATATAGTCAATGGCTTAAATAATTTGGGCTTTAATTATTAGTTTTATCAAATAGAAAAATATTTTCAAACATAAATCTTCAAATATGAATTTTAAATTTTTATTTTTATTAGGACTGTTAAGTTGTTTCTCTCATGGCCAATGTAATGATCCAGTAATTACTAATTTTGAGTGCGGAATGCCAACACAAACCATTTTGGGTAATGGAGTTACATCAGTTGATAATTTTATTTCTAGCGGAATAAATATGTCAAATAACATTGGCGAGTTTATTGACGATGGCACAAATGGCTGGGACAATTTGTTAATTGACTATGGAACTGAAATTGATCTGTCTACAAATGCAATTCTAAGTTTTAAGCTTTATTCAAGTTCATCAATTCAAGTTTTAGCAAAATTAGAGGGGGGAATTGATGTTGAGGTTTGGTCAAATTTTAGCTCTATTAATACATGGGAAGAATTCAATTTTGATTTTAGTGGTGCCGTTGGAAATGGAAACTCTTCTCTTGTTCTATTTTTTAATGCTTCTCAAACCTCTGGTACAGCATCAGATACATATTACATTGATGATTTACAATGGACCAATACAAATAATATATTTCCAGTAATTTCAGATTTTGAAAGCTTAAATCCATCTTTTCCATTTCAAGGTAATATTCAAAAAGTATCAAATCCATTTTATTTTGGTATAAATACCTCAACAAATATTGGTCAATATGTAGATGATGGAACCAATGGATGGGATAATATGCAAATAGATTTTATTAATCCAGTTGATATATCAGCAACTCCATATTTTAAAATCAAGTTGTATACCCCATCTTCAATACAAATTTTAGCAAAGCTTGAAGGTGGATCAGAACTAGAAGTCTGGTCAGATTTTAGTTCTGTAAATACATGGGAAGAATTTAATTTTGATTTTAGTAGTGCTGTTAATTCAGGCAATACAAAATTAATTTTATTTTTTAATCCAGGAGCAGATACAGGAAGCACATCAGAAATTTATTACATAGATGATCTTAATTGGTCCAGTACCTTATCGACTCAAGAAAATGATTTATTATTTTCAATTAATGTTCACCCAAATCCTTCTATCAACAGTTTATTTATAAATTCTAACTTGAATATTAATTCATTTATTTTAAGTGATATAAATGGAAGAACTTTAATTTATGAATATAACATCAATAAAAAATCTTTTGAAATTGATATTTCAAGTTTAAAATCAGGAATTTATTTTTTAAAAAATTTTTCTGGAAAACAATTACAAACAATAAAAATATTAAAGAGGTGATTTGAAATATTTTTTTCAAACTAATTATAATATTATGAATGGATTAATTTTATGTCAAAGGATAATTTTTAAAGTTTTATTTTTGATAATTTGTATGTCATGTGAGGACGAATTTAAAAGCTATCCAACTATTAATTACCTTCCATGCGAGGATAATAATGTGGTTACTGATCCTAATATTATTTCTGATTTTGAATGTCAAGCAAATTTCATTTTTGAAAATGTTCAAACTATTAGAAACCCTTCTGAAACACCTTTAAATAATAGCAAATTCGTTGGTATTTACTCATACACCTCCAACTCCAACGATTTCATAGAAATAAATTATGGATATCCAATTAATTTATCTAATAAATCGGTTTTTAAAATTAAAGTAAAAACAGAAATTTCAGGAGAACTTAAAGTTATGTTAGATGGTGGTAATTCAGCCCCTGTTTACATTTCTAAAAGCATTGTAGGTGACAATGGTTGGGCAATTTATAGCTTTGATTTTAGTTGGAGACAAAATGAAAATCATGAAAAAGTAAAAATTTTCTTTAACAATAGTCAAGACACCACTTCTGGAGCTCCAAATATTTATTATATAGATGATTTATTTTTTGATAATTATGTGGACCCATGTCAAAATGTTCAACAAAACTTTACAATTGTGAGTGATTTTGAGTGTCAAAAAAATTATGATCTCTACAACGGTTCCAGCGAAGTAGATATAATAAATAATCCACACCCTGATGATTTAAATAATAGTATTTTTGTTGGAGAATTCATTGATGACGGCACGAATTCATTAGATGCTTTAATAATTGACTTAGTTGATCCTGTTAATTTGGTTGACAATCCACAACTTCATATTAAAATACATTCTTCAATTTCTACCCCTATAAAGGCTGGATTGTATGGTGGCTCAATTCCATATGAGGTTGTTAATAATATTATTATTACAGATGAATGGATAAATTACGTATTTGATTTTAGTAATGCTGATTATGATAACACAATACTTAAAATTTACTTTAGTAATGGTGTAATTAATGGAGATTCTGATCAAATTTTCTATATTGATGAATTAATGTTTTTACCTGCACCGTGTGATGAACCACTTATCGAAAATTGTAGTAGTGTTATCGCAGATTTAAATATTATTAGTGATTGGAATTGTCAACAGAATTATGGAATTGAAAACACCATAACTATAACTTCAAACCCTCTAATTAGTTGCGAAAACAGAAGCCAAGATGTAGGTAAATATATCGATAATGGCTTAGAACCATGGGATGCTTTTATATTAAATTACAATACACAAATTAATTTAAATGACTTTAACAAATTAAAATTTAAGTTTTTCTCATCATCTTCTGTTCAAGTACTAGCAAAGCTTGAAGGTGGAACTTCAGTTGAAAAATGGTCAGATTTTAGTTTAATTAATACTTGGCAAGAGTTTAGTTACGATTTTAGTGATTCTATTTTAAATGGTAATACAACTTTAGTTTTATTTTTTAATGCTGGTCAAAATAATGGCTCCACTGAAGATTTATATTTTATAGATGAATTAAGATGGGAAGAAAATTGAATTAATATTTTGTAGTAATTTCAATTCTATGTCAAGTAATTGAAATAAATAATTATGCTTTTTTTTAATAAAATACATACTCATAAATTAATATTTTTATTATTCGCTTTTTTAATATTTAGTTGTAACAATAAAAAGAATTTAAATTCCTCGAAGGCTAATTTTTCTTTTAAAGTAGATTCAATAATGAGTTTAATGACTTTAAAAGAAAAAATAGGTCAAATGACATTGTATAGTGGCGATTGGGACCAAACAGGTCCAGTTATTAGTAATAATAACATTAAATTCCTTAGGGAAGGAAGCCTTGGTGCGATGTTTAATGTGTACTCAGCAAAGAAAACAAGAGAATTACAAAAGATTGCTGTTGAAGAAACAAGACTTGGTATTCCTCTTTTATTTGGATATGATGTTATTCATGGTTTTAAAACAATTTTTCCAATTAATTTGGGTCATGCCTCAAGTTGGGATCTTGAAGATATTCGAAAATCTGCTCGGATAGCTGCAACAGAAGCCACTTCCGAAGGATTGAATTGGACTTTTGCTCCCATGTTAGATATTGCAAGAGATCCGCGTTGGGGGCGTGTATCAGAAGGATCTGGAGAAGATGTTTTTTTAACAAGTCAAATTGCTAAAGCTTATGTAAATGGATTTCAGGGAAATAATCTTTCTGATAATAATACCTTATTATCGTGTGCAAAGCATTTTGTTGGTTATGGTGCTGCTTTGGCTGGTAGAGATTACAATACAGTAAATATGGGTTATGACGAACTTAGAAATGTATATTTACCCCCTTTTAAAGCTGCTGTTGATTCAGGAGTTGAATCATTTATGACCGCCTTTAACGAGCTAAATGGAGTACCGTCAACTGGTAATAAATTTATTTTTAGAGAAATTTTGAGAGATGAATGGGGTTTTAATGGATTTGTAGTTACTGACTATACTGCAATAAATGAATTGATACCACATGGATTTGCTTTAGATGAAAAACATGCTACGGAAATTGCAATTAAAGCTGGAGTTGATCTAGATATGATGAGTGGTGCAAATAGACTTTATTTGGAAGATTTGGTTAAAAATGGTAAAGTAGATATTAGTTTGGTAAATGACGCATGTAGAAAGGTTCTTTTGGCTAAATTTAAATTAGGTCTATTTGAAGATCCGTTCAGATATAGCAATGAAGATAGACAGAAAGAAATTATTTATAAGACAGAATTTTTAGACGCTGCACGCAAATCTGCTGCAATGTCATGTGTACTGCTAAAGAATCAAGACAACACACTTCCATTAGATAAAAATGAAACTATAGCTTTAATAGGACCTCTTGTTAAAGATAAAGAAAACATAATTGGTAATTGGGCTGCAGCTGGTGATAGAAAAAGTAAAGCAATAAGTATTTATGATGGGATAATAAATTACGTTGATGAGTCTAATATTTTATATTCTAAGGGTTGTGAAATAAAAAGCGATAATAAAAGTGAATTTGATGAAGCCATTGAAATAGCAAAAGAAGCTGATAAAATAGTTTTAGTTATGGGAGAGGATTATCACATGAGTGGCGAAGCTGCAAGCAGAACAAATATTAATATTCCTGGAGTTCAGACTGAGCTAATTAAAGCATTGAGACAAGCTTTTCCAAGAAAAAAAATAATTTTAATATTAATGAATGGACGACCATTAGACTTGTCTGAAGAAGACGATTTAGTAGATTCTATTTTAGAAATTTGGTTTCCAGGCACTAGTGGAGGTTTAGGAGTCGCAGATGTTTTATTTGGAACCTACAATCCCTCTGGGAAGCTACCAATAACATTTCCAAGGAAAATAGGACAAGTCCCTATTTATTATAATATTAAAAATACAGGAAGACCAATTCCTGTAGAAAATCCGAACGAAGATTATAAATCTAATTATATAGATTCTCCAAATACTCCATTGTATTCTTTTGGACATGGATTAAGTTATACTACATTCAAATACTCTGAAATTTCTTTATCATCAAATTTAATTAACCCTAGTGATTCTATTTTAGTTTCAGTAGATATTACAAATTTAGGCGATTATGATGGTCATGAGGTAGTTCAATTATATATTCATGATAAAGTTGGTAGTATAACTAGACCTATTAAAGAGCTTAAGGGTTTTAAAAAAGTATTTATAAAAAAAGGAGAAACTAAAACAGTTAAATTTAAATTATTTTCTGATAATTTTAAATTTTTCAACGGTAAAGACTATGTAATAGAAGCTGGTGAATTTGAAGTTGCAATAGCAGGTAGTTCCAATTTTAATTTTTCTAATTCTTTTCATTTAAAATTTTAGATATTTTTTCGAATAGATTAACTAAAATAGATTTTAGTAGTGGTTTATTTGATTTTTTTTATTAATTTGTTTGGAAGTTATTGAATTTTATTTCAATAAATTATAACATATGCCCTCTTTAGCTATTTCAAACTCAGTCCTCGGTTTACGTAAAGCAAAGCATTTACTAAGACGCGCATGCTTTCATTACAATAGATCAATTCTTGAACACTTTGCAACTTTAACTCCCACTCAAGCCGTAGACGAATTGTCCTTGAATGAAACTTTGCCTTGGCAAGATCCATATGATACAGTTACAAATCCACAGGATGGTTTAAATGACGGGTTTTGGATTCACAGTGGTAATCCTCCTTCCAATTACCCCAATGGTCAAACCAGAAAAAGAGGAATAATTTCTGGTTGGTGGTGGTATAACATGTTGAGTCAAAATAGACTACAGCATAAACTTATGTTTTTTTTGCATACATGCTTCACTGTTTCCAAAGATGACGGTTCTGGTAAGTCCTCATATTATTATGATTATCTTAAATTACTTAATTTCTATTCATATGGTAGTTTAAAAACTTTGGCTAAGAAAATTACATTTGACAATTCTATGCTTTTGTATTTAGATAATAATACAAATAATAAAAATAATCCTAATGAAAATTATTCTCGTGAATTTTTAGAATTATTTACAATTTTAAAAGGACCACAAATTGGTGAGGGTGATTATACAAATTACACTGAACATGACATACAGCAAGCCGCAAGAGTTTTTTCTGGAATTAAAACTAAACCTCTAAGAGACACTATTGATCAGGAGACAGGTATTCCAATGGGGTATGTAAATTTAAATCAGCATGACACTGACTCTAAAACATTTAGTTCTGCTTTTAATAATCAGACAATTCAAGGTGGTTCTACAGAGCAAGAAGTAATTCAAGAGCTTGACGATTTTGTTGAAATGATTTTCTCAAATCCCGAAACTTCAAAGGCATATTGCAGAAAATTATATAGATTTTTTGTCAGAAGAGAGTGGGATGAAAGTGTTGAAAATGATATTATTACCCCATTATCTCAGCAGCTTATAAATTCAGATTATAACTTAATATCTGTTCTTCAAACGCTTTTAAAATCCGAACATTTTTATGATGAAGATAATTCTGATGTGAATGATGAAATTATTGGTGGTATAATAAAATCTCCTATACAGTTTCTAAGCGAAATCATTTCATTATTAAATATTTCTTTACCAAATCCAGAGGCCTCAAGTAGTAATCCTCCTTCTACATGGACTTCAGATCAAGAGGATTTTTATCATTTTTATTGGCAATTTTGTCATAAGACTTTTTTCCCAGGAACTGGAATTAATATTTTTTCTCCTGATTCTGTTGCTGGATATCCTGCGGATTACCAAGGACCAAATTTTGATAGAAGTTGGTTTAGTTCAAACACAATTGTTGCCAGGTATAAGACTATTGAATCTTTTTTAACAGGTAAAAACAAAATCCTTGGTATTTTAACAAACTCAAATGGTAATCAATATTATCAAAATATTAGAGTTCAATTTGATTCAGTTAATTTCATTGCTGACAACAACAATATTTCAGATCCTTATGATTCCTTAACAATAGTTACAGAATTGTCTGAATTATTTTATTGTGAAGAATTAAGCTCTGATCGTTTAGATTATTTTATTGAAACATTGAATGACAATAACCCTGGTTATTGGTCTTCAGCATGGAGCGATTATATTATCAATGGTAATGATGTTCAGGTCAAAACTCGATTAGACGCTCTTTTCACAAAACTGATTAATGCTGCTGAATTTCAATTGATGTAAATAATAATATACTATGAAAAGAAGACAATTTGTAAAACTCACGAGTACTGCATCTGCAGCTGGTTTACTACCATTTCAGCTGAATGCGTCCTTTAAGTTTTTAAACAATAGTTTTAATTGTGATTTTTCAAATCGAAAAATAGTTTTAATAGATTTAAAGGGCGGTAATGATGGATTAAACACAATTATTCCACTTAATGTTTACTCTGATTATGTCAATATGCGTCCAACTATACACATTCCATCATCTCTTGCTTTGCCATTAAATGGGATAGATTCTTCTCTATTAGGAACTAACCAAGACATAGCACTTCATCCAGCAATGACAGGAATATATAATTTATTTAATCAAGACCAATTGCGTATTATTCAATCTGTGGGGTATCCTTCAGCTAATAAAAGTCATTTTGCTTCAATAGATATATACAACACAGGTAATGATGGAAATAATTGGAATAATGGTCAAGATAATGGATGGATTGGACGTTTTATGGAAAATCATTATAATCAACTTATCCCTTCATCTTTTCCACTAGGTATCCAAATAGGTTCAAGGAACACTGCACTTGGCTTTCATGGAGAAAATGAACATGGTCTTGCAATGAACTTGAGTGGGCAAGATTCTGAAAATTTTTATTCAGTTTTATCTGGCTTGTCAGGCGAATATCCTACAAACCTGCCAGACACACATTATGGTAATGAATTACAATATATAATTGACACTGATGCATTTTCAAATACTTATGCACAAGCAATATCTAGTTCGTTTAATAATGGTAACAATTTCTCTGGAGCTAATTATCCAGATACAGATCTATCAAATCAACTTAAAACAGTAGCAAGATTAATAAGAGGTGGAATTCAAACTAAAGTTTATCTTGTCAGAATAGGCGGATTTGATACACACAATAACCAGGTTCAAGGTGCAGGTGATATTTTAGGGACACATTATGATTTATTGAACGAATTATCCACTTCAATTGAAGCTTTTATGACCGATATTAATTCTGACAGTATTGGAGATGATATTGTGGGTATTACAATTTCTGAGTTTGGAAGAAAAGCTCAAGAAAATGGAAGCTTTGGAACTGATCATGGTGAGGTTGCTCCTGTTTTTGTTTTTGGAAAACCTGTAAAAAGTGGTATCAGTGGAATTAATGTTGACTTAAACGAAGCAAGTGATGAAAATAACTACCAGATTGAAACTGTTCAATTTGATTACAGGCAAGCTATTGCGACACTTATGCAAGATTTTTTAGCTGCGGATGACAATGACATAAATAACACATTTTTAGAAAACACAACTAATGCTAGTTTTGTTGATTCTAAAATAGAAGATCTACTTAAATCTAGTTATATTGTTCCTGAATCATGTTTAAATCAAAGTCTGGGTTTAAACGATAATAATAAAGACAATTGGTTAGTTTTTCCAAATCCATTCAAAGAATTTATTAATATTAAATCTCTGCAACAAGGATATAATCAAGATGCCTCTTATCAAATAACCAACCAATTTGGACAAATTATTTTTTCTGGAAATTTAAAATTTGATAATAATAAAACTAAATTAAATTTATCTCACTTAAATATTGGTGTTTATATTTTGACAATTAAGACAAATCAGGAAACTCAAAACTATAAAATTCTTAAAAAAGATATTTGATTTGGTAATTAATCTAGTGACCTTAGAGTAATATAAGATCTCCACCATATAATCATGAGTTGTAATTTATTAGCTTTTCTCAAATCAATGCGTTCTTTAGTAAGTGATGGAAGTATTTTTTTATTTACTAAAGCTAATATTTTGAATAAAGATTTCATCTAATAAATTTAGAAATTCTTCATAATATAGTAATATCATTTCAAATCTTAAGCTTATATTAGATTAAAAATTATTGAATGGAAGTTTTTTTCATGTTACTTGGCTTCATTTTTTTAGTTATTGGTGGAGAGTACCTTGTTCGTGCATCTGTTAGCCTTTCTTTTAAGCTCAATCTTCCTAAAATTGTTATTGGTTTAACAGTAGTTTCATTTGCTACATCAATACCAGAGCTTTTGGTTAGCTTAAATGCTGCTTTACAAGGCTCATCTGCAATAGCTATAAATAATGTTGTTGGTTCTAATATTGCCAATATTGGATTGATTTTATCAATTACAGCTATGTGCTCTACTATTGAGGTTAAAAAATTATTTTACCAATTTAATTGGCCTAGTTTATTATTTTTTTCACTATTGCTTTATTTCTTTATTTGGGATGATTATAAAATTGTTGCATATGAAGGAATGATTTTATTTACTTTTTTATTGCTATTTATTATAATTCTACTAAAAAAATCTAGAAGCTATTCTTTGGAAAGTAGTGTTGAAATGAATGAATATGAGAAAACGTCAAATCTTAAACTTTTTTTTTGGTTTATAATTGGTAGTATTTCTCTTTACTTTGGAGCAGAATGGCTAGTTGATGGAGCAATACACATAGCTAATACTATCGGTATTAGCGAAGCTGTTGTTTCGGTTTCTTTAGTTGCTTTTGGAACAAGTATACCAGAGCTTTCGACTTCTCTTGTTGCTATTGTAAAAAAAGAAAAAGCTATTTCTCTAGGGAATTTAATTGGTTCAAATGTTTTTAATATTGGTTCAGTCTTGGGTCTAACAGCAATGGTTAGAAATATTGAAGTTTACGATAAGCTTATTTTATCTAGAGATGTCATATGGATGATTATTTTTGCAGTAATTATTCTTCCTTTAGTTTTGATAAAAAAACGCCATAAACTTCAGATAAAAGAAGGCTTATTTCTTATATTACTTTATGGGCTGTTTTTAATAAATGTATTTAAATAAATCAGTCTAGCTGAAATTCTATTAATTGTTCAATGTTTTGAACATTAAATGAAGTTGGTATCTCAATAGGGGAACCCAATAAATCAAAAATTGTATTAAGCTCAGATGATAATTCGAAACCTTGATTAGACTCAGATCGAACTAAACCGATAGATTTCACGTAATAATAATTTGTGTTAATTATGTTCTGTGGTTCAAGAATTGAAACTGTTAGTGGGAATCCACCTAAAGTAAACGTTCCAGAAATTGATAATGCAAATGTAAAGTTCCCTTCAAAAACATTTAAATATTCATCTCCATTAATATTTAACGAATCATGATAATTATTTTTTGAAGTGTAAATTTCATAGTTAAGTTCAATGGGTAATTCTGTCCCTTGGATATCTAACGTGTTTGTTATTGTTTCGCTTTGGAAAAACATAAAATCTCCGTTTTCAGCATCAAGGTCAATCAAAGTTACATCATTCAAAGTAAAGTTATCTAGTCCTAAATCAGCTATATTTTCTGGTAATGTAATACTTCCATCAAATACCAATTTCCTTTGCGAATCATATAGATTACCATTTGTTAGTATTGTATTCATTGAACCATTTACAAAACCTTCCTCATTTGCTGAAAGTGAGAAATAGTCATCAAATTCTTCATCAATATAAACAGAATCTGTAGCGGTAAAACTCATATCAGGGTCAAGTTCATTATCATTATTGACACTATAAACCCAATATCCTCCTCTAGGAACAAAATTGGCACTTTCAGAGGGATTATTATTTGTATTTGATGAGGAATCTATAGGTTCATTGTCACAGCTAAATACAAAGAAAAATGCTGAAAGCGCTATAATATTTAATTTCATCATTATATAAAAATACAAAAATCAGTTGAGTGAAAAATCATAATAAAAAAGAATTTTATTTCTTATTCATTTTTTTTATATAACGCTCTAAGGCCATGCTCATGGATGGAGTTTCTTTTGTTGGAGCTGATATGTCTACGCGTAACCCCTTGTTTTCTACAGCTTTTATAGTAGAGTTTCCGAATACTGCAATTCTTGTATTATTTTGTTTAAAATCAGGAAAATTATGGAATAAAGATTCAATTCCTGATGGGCTGAAAAATACTAAGACATCGTAATAAACATTTGCTAGGTCTGATAAATCACTAATAACTGTTTTATAAAAAATTGCTTGCTTCCAATTTAATTCTAATTCTTCCATAGCTTTTGGAATAGAAGACTTTAGTTTATCTGATGATGGAAGTAAAAAACTTTCATTTTTATGTTTTGCTAAGACAGGTAATAAATCAGAAAATATTCGTTTACCGACATAAATTTTTCTTTTTCTATAAACAACATATTTTTGTAAATAGTATGCAACAGCTTCAGATTGACAAAAATATTTCATTGTATCAGGGACTTTGAAACGCATTGATTCAGCGACTCTGAAGAAATGATCAACAGCATTTCTACTTGTTAAAATTACAGCAGAATATTTTGAGAATTCAACCTTTTGTAATCTAATCTCTTTTGTTGTTACATTTTCAACGTGTATGAAAGGGCGGAAATCAATTTTCACTTTTTGATTTTGTTGAAGATCGAAATAAGGAGAATTTTCTACTTTAGGTTCTGGTTGAGAAACTAATATTGTTTTTACTTTCATAAGGTGTTATGCTATAAGTTATAGTCTCTGATTTGGTCAAAAATTATAATAAAAGGTCCAATTTCTAGGGTGCAAATATACAAAATAAAATACAAGATATTTCCTAAAATAAGCTTTTGGTTAATACGAATGCTCATATAGATACCTATTAAGATTATTAAACAGACTAAAATAATACTTAATAAAGCTAATGTTTGATTATAATTTGTACCGAAAACCAATAGTAAATTAATTGGTATCAGTAAAACCCCAATAAAATTAAAAGTACTAATTTGTTGGAAAACCAATAAACTTAAAACTTCGTATAATTCTAATACATATCCTCCAATAATTTGAAGAGTAGATTTCAATAATATAAAAACTGTAATAAAAAAAAATATAATTATAAATTGGATTAACTCAATTTCAACTATTTCATAAATGCTACAATAAATTACATAGACAAATGCTGAACAATTAACTCCGAAATTTAATAAAAGTAATGAGTCAAATAAATTTATTAGTTGATGTTCTTTTTTATAGATTTTAAAGTAATTGGAATTATTTAAAATTCTTAAAAGATCAGAAAATTTTCGACGATTAATATTTTTAGCAATTATTAAAGTTATTAAACTAAAAATTGTTGAAATTACAAAACCATCATTTGAAATTACATCTCGAATCATACACAAAATTAGAAAGAAAATTTGTATTATTATATTCTTTAAAAGAACTTATTTTTTTGAATTATAACAACTAGTGAAAAAATCATTAATAATTATTCCAACCTATAATGAAATTGATAATATTGAGAAATTAATCCGTTCAATTTTATCAATTTATGAATTTACTCATATTTTGGTTGTAGATGATAACTCGCCAGATCAAACATCAAGACTTGTTTTATCATTACAAGATGAATTTAAAAAAAATCTTTTTCTATTGAATAGACCATTTAAGCAAGGGCTTGGTAAAGCTTATATTGATGGGTTTAAATGGGGATTAGAAAGAAGTTATAATTATTTTATTCAAATGGATGCTGATTTTTCACATGATCCTGTTTCAATAATTGATTTATTCTCTTTTTGTCATGAAATGGATAGTGATTTGGTAATTGGATCTAGATATGTTAAAGGAATAAATGTTATTAATTGGCCTATTTCCAGAATTCTGTTATCATATTTTGCTTCTTTGTATGTTAGAATTATTACTGGAATGCCCATTAAAGATCCAACCTCTGGATTTGTCTGTTACAAAAGAATAGTTTTAGAGACTTTGAATCTTGAAAAAATAAAATTTGTTGGATATGCTTTCCAAATAGAAATGAAATTTAAAGCATTTAATAAAAGGTTTAAAGTCAAGGAAATTCCTATTATCTTTACAGATAGAATCAACGGTGAATCTAAACTTACAAGCGGTATTATTTTCGAAGCTGTTTCAGGAGTAATTTTTATGAAGGTGCAACAAATCTTAGGAAAACTTTAAATTTAGGTAAATTTGATTTTAATAAAAAATGCGTGTATTGTAAATGAGGGTTCCATTGTGAACGGTGATTTATTAATTGGGGATAAAAAAATCCTTAAGATTGCTTCCTCAATAAATGTAAAAAATAATAATACTAAAATAATTGATGCAAAAGGGAAATTCCTCATGCCTGGTATGATAGATGACCAAGTTCATTTTAGAGAACCAGGATTAACTCACAAAGCAAATATTGCTACAGAATCAAAGGCTGCAATTGCAGGTGGTATTACTTCTTATATTGAAATGCCAAATACAATTCCTAATGCAACAACAATTTCTGAGCTAAATAAAAAATTTGATATTGCTTCAAATACTTCATATGCAAATTACTCTTTCATGTTTGGAGGAACAAATGATAACTTGGATGAAATATTAAAAGTTGATCCCAAAAAAGTTGCTGCATTAAAATTGTTTTTAGGTTCGTCTACTGGAAATATGTTAGTTGATAATCCTAAAGTATTGGAAGAAATTTTTTCCAAAACAGATTTATTAATTGCTGTACATTGCGAGGATGAACAAACCATTCGGAATAATACAAATAAATACATAAAACAATTTGGTGATAACATACCAATAAAAATGCATCCTGTAATAAGAAGTGAAGAGTCCTGCTATTTGTCCTCTTCAAGGGCCATTGAGCTTGCGAAAAAAACAGGTGCAAGACTTCATGTTTTTCATCTCTCTACAGCTAAAGAGATGTCATTATTTTCAAATAAACAATCTTTAATAGATAAGAAAATTACTGCTGAAGTATGTATTCACCATTTGTGGTTTTCAGATGAAGATTATGAATCTAAAGGAACTTTAATTAAGTGGAATCCAGCAGTAAAAAAATCATCTGATCGTAAAGCGCTTTGGGATGCACTTTTGAATGATAAAATTGACGTAATTGCTACAGATCATGCGCCTCATACGCTGGATGAAAAATCAAATTCATATTTAAAAGCACCATCGGGGGGGCCTCTAGTTCAACATGCTGTAGTTGCCTTGATGGAATCGTATCAAAAGGGAAGAATTTCTTTAGAAAAATTAGTTGAGAAAATGTGTCACAACCCAGCGATTTTATTTCAAATCGAAAAAAGAGGTTTTATTAGAGAAGGTTACTATGCTGATTTAATCTTAATTGATCCTAATGATCCATGGACTGTAAATAAAAATAATATTTTGTACAAGTGCGGTTGGTCTCCATTTGAAGGTATCACATTTAACTCTAAAATTACACATACTTTCTTAAATGGATCTTTGGTTTATCATAATAATAAGTTTTCCGAGGATAAGGCCGCAATGCAATTAACTTTTAATAGATGAGAATTCTGTTTTACTTAGTCATTTCTTTACAAATGTATTCTTGTTTTGAGAATGTGACATATGAAAAACCTGAAAATTTAATACCAAAGGATAAAATGGTAGAAATATTATCTGAATTTATAATAATAAATTCTGCCAAAGGATCTAACAAAAAAGTTATTGAAAATCAAATTATCGATCCAGTAAATTTTGTTTTTAACAAGTATTCAATTGACAAAGAACAATTTGAAAGTAGTAATTCTTATTATTCAAGAAATGTCGAAATTTACAGCTCAATATATGACAGTGTAAAATTTAAGTTAGAGGAAAGAAAAAAGAAAATTGAATCCGAAATTATTAAAAGAAAAAAAATAACAGATTCCATTAGAAATAAAGATAGGAAAAGGTTAGAAAGAAATAAATTTATTTCTAAAAAGATCTTTCCTGGGAATAAAATTGACACGACTTTTCAAAAGACTCGTGAATTGAAGTAAATTCAAAACCATTTAATTTCTTTTTAATTTTTTCTGAGCTATAATTAAAATCCCTTGAGAAAGTTTTAATTAATGTTTTGTTAAGTCTCCTTTCTCTATTTAAAAATTTTGAAAGTATTAAATCTAAAATTAGAAATATTTTGAGTTTAAATTTGGACATATACGTTGATTTATAATCGTATCCGCATAAATTGGAAACTATCTTAATTACTTTTTTATAACTCAAGATTTCATTAACAAGTATATATCTTTCATTTTCAATTTTTGAATTCATTAAGCAAATCATAGCATTAACTACGTCTTCAACACCAATATATCCTGTTTTGCTATTAGTGTGAAATCTTTTTTTATTAATTACCATTTTAAAAATTAAACCAATAGCAGAATTCCAAAATCCTGGACCAACGATTATTCCAGGGTTAACAATTATAGATTTTATTCCTTCTTGAGCTCCTCTCCAAACCTCCATTTCACCACCATATTTAGAAATAGCATAAGAACTTTTGTCTTTATTGCCATCCCAAAAATTATTTTCATCAATTTTTTTGCTGTTATATCCTAATGAGGCGACACTACTTACATAACATAATTTCTTGATTTTATTTTTGATACATAAATTAACAATATTTGATGTCCCTTTAATATTTACTCTCCTTAAGGTTCTATATCTTGATGGATCAAAACTAATGTAACCAGCACAATGATAAACATATGAAATTCCACAAAAAGCATCTTCGAGTTGTGGTAAATTATTTATGTCGGCCTCAACCCATTTAATTTTTTCAAACAAATGATTAAAGTTTTTAGAATAAAATTTAAATAATAATTTAACTCGCTCAGTATCTGAATCAACTCTATGAGTTGCTCTAATTACATTGTTTTTTAATGCTAATTGATAGAGAAGATGACTACCAACAAGGCCTGTTCCTCCAGTAACTAATATCATAATACGAAATTACTGATTTTTCTTTTTTCATCATTGTGTAATCTTTTATATTTGTTAATCAAAATATATAAGAGTGAACAATTTTATTGATGTATTAAAATGGCGAGGAATGATTCATGATTCAATGCCAGGTACAGAGCTGCATTTGAAAGAAAAAATGCGTAGCGCATATATTGGATTTGATCCAACAGCTGATTCATTACATATTGGAAATTTAGTTCCAATAATGCTTTTGGCGCATTTCCAGCGCTGTGGACACAAACCAATAGCTCTTGTAGGAGGTGCAACTGGTATGATTGGTGATCCATCTGGGAAGTCAGTTGAGAGGAACTTATTAGATGAATCAATACTTCGTCATAACCAAAAGGCTATAAAAAAGCAATTGTCTTATTTTTTAGATTTTGAAAATAATAAACCAAATTCAGCATTAATCGTAAATAATTATGATTGGATGAAGAATTTTAATTTTTTAGACTTTATCCGCGATATAGGAAAACACATTTCCGTTAATTATATGATTGCTAAAGACTCAGTAAAATCCAGAATTTTTTCTGATAATAGTGAAGGTATGAGTTTTACGGAATTCACATATCAGCTTGTGCAAGGATATGATTTTTTTCATTTGTATGAGTCATATAATTGTACTATTCAAATGGGGGGTAGTGATCAGTGGGGTAACATTACAACTGGTACTGAGCTAATAAGGAGAAAAGCCAGAGGGAAAGGTTTTGCAATTACATGTCCTTTAATTACAAAATCAGATGGTTCAAAATTTGGCAAAAGTGAAGGTGGAAATATTTGGCTTGATGCAAAACGAACTTCAACTTATAAATTTTATCAATATTGGCTAAATTCAAGCGATGAAGATGCTGAAAAATATATAAAGATTTTCACTTTTTTAGAGCAAAATGAAATATCTGAAATAGTAAATGAACATAACATTAATCCACATTTACGAAAATTGCAAGTTCGACTAGCACAGGAAATCACTACAATGGTTCATGGATCATCAAATTGCGAAAATGCTGAAAAAGCATCATGTATTTTATACAGTAAAGAATTCAAAAATGATATTAAATCTGTTGATGAAGCAACATTTTTGGATATTTTTGAAGGTGTGCCCCAAGCTAATATACCAAAAGCAAAAATTGAGAAGGGGTTAGATATGATTGCTGCTTTATCTTCTGAAACAGGATTTCTAAACTCTAATGGAGAAGCAAGGCGATCCTTAAAAGAGAATTCAATTTCTGTTAATAAAGATAAAGTTGATCAAGATTATATATTAAATAATTCAGATTTAATTAATGACTCTTACATTGTTATTAATCGAGGCAAACGTAGTACTTTTATTATTAGAGCAGTCTAATTTATGTGACCATTAAATTACAGCCTCTTATATCTGATTGATCAAATCTTCCCAAAACCTCGAATTGTCCATCTACATGTAATTTCCCTAGATCCATTGTTGCAATAAATGAACACGAATTTATATTTGCTAAATCAATTATGTTTATACCTCCAGTTTTAGTTGATGGTAATATTGATTGTGGATCTTCAGTATCTCTTATTAGTATTTTCATCCATGGTGGAGTAGAAAACAGACCATTTTTTTTCGAGTAAGCTTGCGATAGTAGTTCTGTCATCCCATATTCACTGTGAATATTATTTACTCCAAAACCATTTTTCAATAATTTGTGAAGTTCAGATTTAATTAATTCTTTACGCTTACCTTTCATACCCCCAGTTTCCATAATAATAGTATGATTCAAATTAAATTTATGGTATTCAATTAAGTCTAATAGGGCATATGAAACACCGATTAAAATAGTTTTACGTTTTTCTTTTTCAAGGTTTAAAATAGTTTCTTTTAATTCATCAATTTCGTCCAAATAAAATCTACTCTCGGGGAATTTAGATTGTTCAATCATTTTATTTACCATATAAACTAATGATGAATTACTTCTCTCTAAGTAGCTTGGTAAAAGTCCTAAAATTGTATAATCATTTATATCTCCATAGAAAACTTTAAAACAGTTCATAAAACTTTTTTCATATAAATCTAAATCAGTAACGTAATGTTTACTTAAATTAGATCCTGTTGTACCACTACTAGTGAAGATTTTACTTGTTTTTTTTGAACTTATTTTGATTTCATGGGATTTAAAAAAGTCAATAGGTAAAAAAGGAATATCCTTTAAGTCTTTAATTTCGGAAGGGTGTTTACAAAGTAGATCACAAAATGATCTGTAAACCAAGTTATTTTCAAACTGAAATTTAAAGATTTCGAGTGCTTTTTTTTCAAAGTCTAAAAGGCAACTAATATCAAAAATTAATTCAGGATTCATTTTTTTATATTGTAACAAAGGTATAAAATTCAAAGAGCGCTACTTTGGTAACGCTCTTTGAAAAAAAATGTAGTCTATTTAAATTAGTTTATTATTAGTTTTTTTGTAGTAATTATGTCATTTTGTTTTATTTTAATAACATACATACCTGATTTTAAACTACTAACATTTAATCGATTATTATCTATTTTTGAGCTTATAATAACTTTTCCAAGAATATCGTAAATATTAGCTGTGATCACTCCAGAAACATTAGTTATGATATTAACAAATCCTTTATTTGTTGGATTAGGATAAAGCCCAATAGTTTGATTTGAGCTTAGTATTTGATCAGTAGACAATGTTT
>Ga0160423_10001291_pt1 | contig 20991 bp, 31 predicted proteins | sample CRUFie14St8metaG_FD_108191 | JGI IMG/M metagenome (GOLD analysis project Ga0160423, IMG submission 108191) | Marine microbial communities from the Costa Rica Dome - CRUD Field 142mm St8 metaG | ecosystem: Environmental > Aquatic > Marine > Oceanic > Photic zone | place: Costa Rica: the Eastern... | reverse complement strand
TGATATGTACAATAGAATTGGTGATGACTTTCCATGTGGCTTTGCATGGGTCACTGCGTATGTAAAGGGCAACACCAAACTGGGTAAGTCTTTTAAGGCCCTAGGCTTTAAGAAGGCTTATGGAGGTGGATACCAATTGTGGAATCCATCAGGCATTGGAGTCCAGAATGTGGACATCAAAGAAGCGGGTGCAGAAGCCTATGCTAGTATAGTAAAGAAGTACCTGCCAGATGTAAGCATTTACAGTGGCTCTAGGCTGGACTAACAACTGAAAGGAGACAAAACTCTCTTTCACTGAAACGAGTTTTGGAACGGCAATCTTCGACGGGAGATTGTCGTTTTTTTTTGGAAAAACTTCGAGGGGTTTAGCATTATAAAACCATGGTGGTGCAGAATCACCAGGCAGGAGAAAAATCAATATTTTAAAAAAAGATCACAGAAAATTTTGGACTATATAACCACCTCAGATACTGTGTATATGACCCTTATGTGTAATATGCCTACAAGTGTACACACACTGCTATACCACCGCTGTATGACGCTTAAAATACGTCTAAGACACCTTTTTAACTGCGTATATAACTAACCATGGGTATAGCAAAGTAGTGTATTAAAATTTTTTTTGCAGTATATTTTTTGGGTTAGTTATGTGGATTGTATATAACACGTATATCGGGCAGATTGTTATCTTCAAACTCCCATGCTACATCAGGATTAATACCCGCCATGTCATGCTTTATGTTCTGCTCGTGTATGCGTTTCACAGTGCTTGATATTGAACTGCCATCCCACGTGTTTACGTTATATGCTAGGCTACCCGCTTGGTACACTGTTACTGTACTGGCTTCTGCACCCAATAGTCCAAATATGCTTACTATTATTTCTAACATAAGTTCCTTTGTTACAAGTTAGTATATGCTCAGGATATTTATCTGTAAAGTGAGTATATTACCAAAATTTGGGTGTGGATAATTAACGATATGGATTCAAGAATTTGGCAAGGATACTTTATTATACTAATACTTGTACTCATACTGCTTGTGGGTTGTGCACCGCAAAAAATCGCTACCGCTACCGCTGGGCAGGCAGAGCCTGTAGAGTCTGACGTAGAGGTCACAGGACCACCCAATTTTGAGGGCATAGTGGGTGCTTTAACCTGCGTATTTGCGCCTGATCACTGTGCCAAAAATGACAAAAAAAGCACCGTTACAGCACCAAAATCACAGTAACATCTAAATACTACTAACGAGTGCTAGACTTACGATGATACACACTCAGTGATATGAATCGCAACTGCATAGCAGATTAGCATATAAAAGGATCATTCAAGCACACGCACTCGACACTGTAGGCTAAATACAACGTTGGCAAGTGTGCCGGTGGGCATACACTGATTGCCAAATATCCAAGAAAGAACATGATGAAACAGATTATATTACTAGCGACGGCTCTCTTGCTCGTGGGTTGCAGTGGACACATAGCACCACCCGAAATCAAATTGGGCAAGAAGTGTTCCGTGTCAGATGACGGCAGTATAGTTTACAGTTACGTGTGGTTGCACAAAAAGGGTGAAACACTCAGTGCTGACGCAGAGACCTGTGAACTGTTGAAAAAATAAACTGGTTGGTTTACACCAGTTTTTGGCAATGTAAATACTAGTATGAACACGATGTTTGTGCTGTTTGTCAGCGCCTGTATGTACGGAAGTTGTGCGTGGTTTGAAATCACGGATCCGCACTATGGTTCTGCAGAATCGTGTATACAGAGTGGCCAATCATACGCAGAAGAGATGCAGTCAATTGAACCTCGTGCGTATGGTAACATAGCCTGCATACCCCAAGAAGATGTGGAGGAGTTCAGGCAATTTATAAAGGAAAAGACTGGCTCAGAGCCACAGGCCGGTAAAACGATCTAGCAATAGATCCCCAAGCAAATGAAACACAGAAACAAATCGGTGACTCCAGGTCAACGGATCAAACAATTGAAAGAACAGTTGCGCCGTAGCCAGGACGACATAGAAAGAGAAGGCATACAGCAGGCCATAGAACATTGGAACCGTGTCAGTGCCTACAGAAAGAGCAGAGATGGATTGGCTAAACAGTAACACATTCATAGTGATCTGCATAGTGACCCTGATCCTTTTATCTGCCCTGTAAATCACACATACCTGCTATGCTAAATACAAATACGTTCATCCTACGGGACGGAAGTAGCATAATGCGAAGGAACGCACCTAAACTTTAACCAGGGAGGGTGTTATGAACAGATTCGACTTCTTACACAAACAGTATCGTGAGGCTCGTGTGAAAGCACGTAAGGAAAGAATATTGCAGAATAGTCAAACTGTGATATCTGCGAATGATACTGGGACTTCAGGATATAGATTCAAAGCCGGTCCAAACAAGGACAGGGTGGCGGGGCATATCTCAGTCAAATCACAAAATAGAACGTATTAACCTTTATAGTAAAATATAAAAGTATCACTGGCGGAACTGTACTTGTATTCAAGTTTTCGCCAGTGACTGATCGTGTTAATATGATCCGCCCACAGAGTCTTGTAGGCTTTATCCCAACGAGGATTATCTACCTTAACTACATGACGGTGACGTGATTTGTCTTTTAATGCTTTGTCCATTATTGCAACCAACTCTACATCTGGCATGGACGACCCTGTGATAGAGTGTGTTTTAGTTTTGCGTCGTGGCATACTAAAGCAGTATTTATGTCGATAAGAATTCTTCTGTAGGTTGTGGATCGTCGGTTGCTGGTCCAAGTTCTTGTTCTATCCATTCACGTGTGCCACATAGCAATCCATCAATGCGCCATGGTTGATTAGGACCATACTCGCTTTCAAGGTACACATACAAACTGTTGCCTATCATCTGTGTGTTCTGTTGAGTGTAACTTACACATTCAGGTACACTGTTGAAATACATATTTGTATTTGTAAGTGTTGTGGTTTGTCCTGTTGATATATGCACAAGGACTGCTACAATGTGAACTAGAGTTTCCATTTCAAATCCCTTCTGCCTGGCAAATCAAAAGTAAGAAATGTCAAGTCTAATAGTATTTAGTACCAGACTTGTTGCTGTGTTTTTTTATTATTTTAAATATATGTATGACCAAGATTACAGCAATACAGACACCGGTTACTAGAAATGCTCTTGCTAACAGCAACAATCTAACGCAGGTTATAGAGCAGGAAAAGGATACCGACTGGCTACTTACACCAGAGGGTGCATTGAGTGGATACTGTGCACCGCCTGTGATCAATACCTGTAACAATGACAATGCAGTATGGACATCACAACAGGAAGGCATACTACTAAATGCCTGCCAAGGTTATGACATGGGATTATTGTTAGGCACAGGTTGGATCGAAGGTGATGGAGTTCCTTACAACCAAGTCAGGGTCTATAAAACAAACTACATTGGTGCTTACAGTAAAAGACTGTTACCAACTACACTGCAGGGAGGTGGCGAAGCAACTGCTTACATTCCTGGTTGGGCACCTATGGTTTTTGATGTCGACGATAAACACAGAGCAGGTGTGCTTATTTGTAATGACGTATGGGCAAGTCCGTTAGTTTCTCCCAACGGCAATCCATATTACGTTACTGAATATGCCAAGATGGGTGTTAACCTATTGTTTGTTGCTGTAAACTGTAATACATCTGATTGGGATGAAATATATTACACGTGGCACGAAAATCATCTTAGAATGTTTGCTAAAAGTTTTGGTATGAAAATTGTCATTAGTGGAAGCAGTTTGGACATGGCAGGGAAAGAAGAAGTACCTGTTCAATGTCCAAACGGCATCATGGATTCAAATGGTGAATGGATACAAAAACTTAAAGACACAGGTTCAGATAGTTGCACTGTAGAAATCTAGGTAAATACTAGTATGAACTACAAAAGCAAACTGCTAATTAGTCAACCCGCAAGTCATTCTGACTTCTTCAAACAAAGTGTTATCCTTATAGCAGAACACAATGACAATCATGGTGCTTGGGGTGTTATGCTTAATAGACCTTTGCAGAAAGTAAAATTAAAAAGTGTTCTAGAACAGGTTGCTGTTGTCTATTCAGACAGTGATGTTAATTGTTACTTGGGTGGTCCTGTAGAACAGAATGCAATACATCTTGTTCACACAAATGATATACAAATGCCTAATTCACATATTATAAACAGCAAGATATCTGTAACCAGCAGTGTTGACTTGTTTAATCTAATTGAAGAAGGCAAAGGTCCTAAACAATGGATTTGTACACTGGGAATGAGTACGTGGGCACCTGGACAACTAGAAGGTGAAATGAGTGGGCAACATCCTTGGGCACCTACACACAAATGGTTGACTGTTGATTGTCCTACTACTGTGCTTGATACTGAACCTAAGATGTTATGGAAACAATCTGTTGCGGCATCTGTCAAAGAAGCAACTGCAAATTTATTTTAACCATCGATCAATTTTATAACCTTTTACTTGATCAACTTCTACATAATCTGAATTATTGTTGTGTCTTACTTTACCAGTTCCCCAAATTACATCACAATCAGAATAACCAAATGGCTTTTTAATTGTAACGTCTATGTATTGTCCGTTGTCTACACCTAGTGTAACAAACGTTACGTACTTGCCTTTGTTACCTTTAAACACACGACCATTTGCAACTAGTCCTGCAAACTCTACGTGGTCCATATATGTTCCTTTACAAAACAATCCTGGTAAAAATTTTTCACTGCTCCACCAACCAAACTTTTTGTATTGGTAAACAGGATCGTCTATGGTATCTGATTTTGATTTAGTGCGAGGCTGAATGCCTACTCTTTTCGCTTCAGTTTTGTGTACCCAACGTCTGTACGAGCCTTGGCAGTGTTTGAGACACGCTCTCCAGAACTCTTCTTTGTTGTGTGCTTTTTGGTATGCGAGTGCCCAGATGAGTCGTCCGAGGTTGACGGCGTGGGCACGACAAAGACCGAATCCGGATAGTGACTGCAAATACTCAATAGCGGATTCTCGTTTAGGGTGTCGTCCCATTCTTTGAATAAATTCTGTAATCTTTTCTTCGTTTCTTTTAGCAAACGCACGACGGTACATATCGGCTTCATAATAATCAACTCCTATAATACTACTTATCCTTTCTATTGCATCGTCCTCGTATACTATGGTATCAGTTTGGCGTTCACGACTCCAATCGTGAAACATACTAGCGGTCTTTCTTCCGCTCATTGCTACAGGTCTTATCAGTGCAGTAGCGAACACACAGTCATAAACTGACTTTGGTTGTATGGCTCTAAACAGTCTCCTCATCGCTGGACTCTCCGCCTGCGTTACCCCAAGGATATCCCCTCGGCATAGCAAAGCCGAAGTTTTTTCGTCCGACTCCGGATAGTCTTCTAGTGCGGTCTGATCTATCTCCATAAGTTGCGATAAACCACGATTCGCTAGGATGTCCACTTTGAGATGTTCTAAGTCCTCTACTTCGTTTTTGTCTAACAGTATTTGGTTGTCTTGTGATATTAAAGATTTTGGTAATTGCCTTGTAAACATTAAGATGCCTCCACAGTGTTTTGATATACATTTCTTTTTCCCCTTTAGTTTGTTTTCTATTCTTTTTGCCTCTTTTACATCGATGCCTAAATCCTCATATTTAAAATTACGAGGTAAGTTGCCTTTAACGCCTAAACGTTTTACAGCCTCACGTTTAGCACTTTTATCTTGATACATTACATAGTTAGATAGTCGTGCTGACTTGCCCGGCCATTTTTTAAAAATCCTATTCATAACTTCTTCCTGTTGCCAATGTGGGAAATCAATATCAACATCAGGTAAGTCGTCACGCAAAGGATTCATAAATCGTGCGATAGGTATATTCCATTTGATTGGATCTACATCAGTTATACCTAGCATATAACATACTAGACTTGAACCAGCACTACCTCTAGTCATATGAGGTATGTCACTAGTAATATCTAGTATATCACAAATCTGTAAAAAGTATTGAGTAAAACGTTGCTGTATTATAAGTTCAAACTCTTCAGCAAGTCTAGTTTGATAGGTTTTTCCTTCCGGTATAGGCCTTTTAAATCTATCTAACAGAGCCTCAATTTGTTCTTGTTCAGTCATAATATACTGCCTTTCTTATTGCCTTGTGTGCCTTACTAGAATATTTAGTCAAGGTTTCAGTATGGCCATAAAAAATGGAGAATTAATCTGACTCTGTATTGATTGTTTTAAGCAGTTCTCTTAATTTAGTAGATTGTGTCTTGCCACTAATCTTGCCTATAGTATCACCTTCTGTAGGATCTTGTCTACTAGAATCTGTTGTATCAGTTGACTCAACTGTGCTTTGTTTTTTCAATCCTTCATAGATAGTTGAACTTTGTTTCTTGAATGATTGATATTCATCATCTTCTGCAAGATCTCTAATACGCAAACAGTCTATATCAAACTCAAGATCTACCTTTTGTCCTACACCACTACTGCTTCTTGTTTTCATAAATTGTATTTGATATCTGCCACGTTCTTTCATTGCTCTACTTGTGAAGATACCAATTACGTTATCAGCAGTTTGTATTTTACTCAAACCACCTGCAATATGCGAATGATCAAATTCTATTTCTTCAACTGCCGCTCTATTCAACTGCGATGCAGTTACAAATACTGTTTGTGTTTCCATTGCCAAGTTACGCAATTCTTCAGACACATATTTGTCTTTTACAAATAAATCACTTGGAGATACTTTTCTGCTTTGTGGCATAAGCAAATCTAAATAGTCAATCAACAATACATCTAGTTTTGCATTGTTTTTGATTTGCCATTCTTTTACATAACTTCTAATGTCATTTGCATTCTTACCACTCGGCATATACTTAATCTGTATACGTCCTGCTTTTTTACCTTGTACCTTAACTTTCATTTCAACATCTTCTAAGTTTTTAAAGATGTCTCTGGTTGCCATTCCTGTAACCATTGCATCAAGTCTCATAGCAGTAAGTTCTTCTGAAAGTTCTAGTGTAATGTATGCAACGTTCATTCCTTCCATTGCAAAGTTCACAGCCAAGTTTTGTAAGAACAAACTCTTACCTGCACCACTACCACCTGCAAAAATATTAAGTTCACCTCTGTTAAATCCGCCAAACAGTTTTTTGTCAATGCTTGGCCAACCTGTGCTTACTTGTCCGTTGCTGTCTTTCAATACCATAAGTCTGCTTTTAGGATCGAGCCAATAATCTGTACCCATATCCTTAGACAGTCCTATTTGTATTGCGTCTTTTACAAGTCCTTCAATTGGACCATAGTCACCTTTTTCAAGTAAGTCGGCGCCTTTCAAAATTGCTCTTTCAAGTTCTTTGTGTCTACTAAATTTTTCAAATGTATCTAATAACCAGTCATAGTGTTCTTCACCAACGTTGCTTGTATCTTTAAATTGTACATCACAAGATGTGTTTACAATATCAAGTTCTGGCATAACTTTGTATTCATCAACATAAGTTTTAATAAAAGATGCCGCTTCTTTTAGTTTTTGATCAAAGTTTTCTGGGTTGAATATATTTTGACAACGCACAAAACTTTCTGCGTTTCCAAGAAACATTTCTAAAAATAATTGTTGTACGTCACTTTTGAAATCGTTATTTTCCATCATCTACCTTTAAAGTTTCTTTCAGTAAGTCAATAAATTCATACGTCTTTTTAAGTTTATCTTGTTGTGTTAATTTTTGATTGTCTATTGCTTTCAAAAACTTCTTATATTCCTTATCTAATTTACTCATGTTTATTATACCATATATTATCTTTAAAGTCAACGTGTATTTTGGTTTTGGCAAAAACAGCACCTAAGCATGATCCTGGATCGCCTGGATTTTTTGGAACATATATATTTTTGAACATTCCACTTTCTCTAACTTTATCTATAGCAGGTTTGTTCAAAGCACAGCCACCCATGAATATAATATTTTCATATTCAATATATGTTTTGACCCATGCACTTATGTTGATTACTATATCTTCAAAAACAGTTTGTACACCAGCCGCTAAATCATTTAAGTCTTGCTCTGTCCAAACTCCTGGTAACCATTTACCTATACCTCTATGACAGTTTACATTAAATTTTATAGCAGGCAAGTCTTTAAATCCGTTTGCAAATAGTTCGTCCATAATCACTTTACGGAATCTTTCTTTATCACCTTTTTTGGCCATTTCAGCAACTTTATATTCTTCTGCATTTGGAATCAGTCCTAGTCGTTTTGTCATTGCACTGTACCAAAGTCCTATGCTATGTGGATACCTTTGTGAATATACTTTTTTAAGATTACCACCTAGTCCTTGCCATATAGTAAAACATTCAAATTCGCCAATGCTGTCTAACACTACTATTGCCCAACGTGTATGGCAGTGATCATTTGTTTGAGGATATGTATAGTAACCATAAGCCGCATGACTTAAATGATGTTTAGTATATGCAATAGGCACATCGATATTCCATTGTGAAAGATATTTAGGTATATCATTTTCTTTCCAATTCAATCCTTGTCCGGCCCACCATTGTCTTAAACCTTTAAGTCTAGGATATTCATACCAAACAATCTTGTCTGGACGCAACTGTTCTGTCACTGTAAGATGTTGTATCATTTCCCAATTTAGATGTGCATCATTTGGTTTGCCACTGAAGTCTTTAGACATACCTGCCCATACAGGTGTGTGTCCGTCAAATACTCCTATTGACGCATCATGACTGTTTGCAACTATTCCCCAAGTAATCATTTGTAAATGTGTGGATCCTTTTGTTGTAATTTTTTTATTTTTTCAGCGACTGCACGTTTTTGTTTACGTTGCCACCACCATAGTTTAATTTTACTATATTGTTTCTTTAACCATTTCATATTAGATTTTCTTCCTCCATGTATTCAAGTAATACTCTTGAAAACATTCTGTGTACAGTTTCATTAAAATGACCTTCTTCACGCATTCCATATCTATGATGTTCTAAGGCCCATCTTGCAAATGCAAATGTATCATGTTTGTAATATCTATTATTGAATACAACATCTTTCACTTGATTAAATTTTACTTCTTCTAATGAACTATCCCATGGATTAACGTTATTATGCATCAAGTAATTCATTCCATTTGCTTCACAAAAGTTTTTTACAGCAAGTATATTTGCTCCCCATTTTTCGTGTTCCAAAACATCTTCCCATAAATGTTTTGCACAAAAAGCCTGTGCGTCATGATCAAATGTGTACAACTTATTACCTTGTTTGTCTTCAAGCCATTTTTGTACGTGTGCATTAACAAAGTTAGTTTGTGACATCATTATTTCTGTGCTTGTAAATCCTATTGGAGGCCATGCTCCTATCTCTTTAAAACTATTAATTTGATCTCTTATAGATATCTCTAATCTATTAGTACTGCTCCAACCTATTAACACAAATACTTTTTTCAAGTCTATACCATCTGCTTTCATCTTACACAAATCTGCAAGAGTTTGACGTGCTATCCACTCATTAGGTGCACCAGGCAAAGCACTATTAATATTATCTTTTATACGTAATGCATCAGTGATTTTCATAGGGTAGGCATATTTTTTATTATCTTCGCTGAGATCTTTGTCAGCAATAATTTCCATACCCATTGTAAAACTATCACCGTTTGAATACAAGTAATCGTACATATTTCACCTATAATTAAATGTTACAACTAATCTGTAACCTTTTTCTTTTGGACTGCTACTGCTATGATAATGAAGTCCGTTAAATGTAATTATCCTATTTGCAACCGGCTCAATTTTTTTCTTCACAGTATATTCATCAAACTTATCACCGTACTTTTCATTATAAATTACTGTTGGGCCTGTTGAACTATTGACATAGAATAAACTTGTTGTATGTGGGAATTCAAAATCTACATGAGGATCATGTATTTCTGTTTTACCTGAATAAAAAATAAATCCTACTCTACATCTTATTAGTTCTTTGATCTTTAGTGTTTTGTATACACTGTTAAGTAATAATGATATGCTAGGATTTTCCAATACACCATCTTCGTATATGTTATTGCTAAATCCATACTGCATATTTCCTTCACCATATGCGACATTATGATTAAATGTCCATGGCACTAAATTACTTGTAAGGTTAGTGTACAGTAAATTTAGATCATATTCTTTTATTACGTTGTCTACTATTTTCATTTACTCGACTTTGCTATTGCTATGATTTTTTCTATAAGACTACCGAAACCAATTTGTCTTTGCATTGTTAGTAATTCTTTTATTCCTAGTCCATTAAAACTTTCTAATGTAAGTTTTGCAACGTCACTTTGTCTTGCACCATTTACTAGATCAACTAAAAGTTTTGCAGTGCCTTTTGTGATAAATGCATCAGCATCGTGCTTGTAATACATTAAGCCATCTATACATTGTCCAACTAGCCACAGATTACTTGCACAACCTCTAATTTTATTTTCATCAATCTTTTCTTGTTCAGTCAACGGCTCAACTTCCCTTGCAATATCTATAAGGTAATGTAATCTGTCATGACCTACTAATGGTTCCATTAATTCTGCTTGTTGTTTTATACGTTCTTCAATCATTAAAATAACTCTTTGCTTTTATTTCTATTTTTACTTTGTTTGTTTCTAAACCTGCCATTATCTTTTTCATTGTGTATATTTTACCATACAGTCTTGTTGCTTGGTTGACATCTTTAACATCGCCTGGCCAATCAGGAAAACTTACATTCCAACCATAGTGCAAAGCAGACTCAACTAAATCTGCTCCAGCCTTATCACTATCAGGAACTACAATTACATTTTTTCTTAATGCATTTATTTGTACTGCTTGTTGATCTTTTACATCATTACTTAATACTGCAACACCATCTACTGATATTGCATCTAAAGGACCTTCAACTACAATACAATATTTCCTATCCCAATTTTGTTTATCTAAATTAAAAACATATCCTGGTTGGCTGTCTGTGATATATTTAGGAGAGCCGCCTCCAACTTTTCGAGCAGTGTATCCGACTACGTCCCCATTATGATAAAACGGTATAATAAGCCTTGACTTATACGAACCTTCGGGGGTCCACATAAAATTATAGTCATCTACCATAAGGCCTCTGTCTACTATGTATTCAACGGCTCTCATGAGATCTGGATCCAACCCTGTTGGTTCTAATGCCATCCAGTCTGCACAATCCATTATAGGTCTTGCACCAACTGGCAGATCTTTTTCTTTCATTACAATTTTAGTTTCTTCAACATCAGAATCTTGATCTGATTCAATTTCTTTGATTCTTAATGCTTCAAGACTGCATTTTGTAATAACGTCATTAGGCACGAGTAACCAAGCGAGTAACTTACGCATTTTATAGTTTAAGTTTCTGCCAGGAACGTAAGATGCTGTATAATTGCAATTGAAACAATGATAACTTACAGTACCATCACTGTTTTGCATTATACCACCACGTAAACGATTGTCAGCACTTTCTCCATTATGCACACAACATGGTGCATTAAAACTAGTCCACCCACTAGGAGTCTTCTTATGTTTAGAAGGTAAGGCCGCAATAATAGTTTGTTGAATCAGATTCATAAGTGTATTTTACGATCTAATTAATACTTTGTCAAGTGTTCCGGTGTTCGAATTGGTAGGAATATGTTTGATTCTAAACCAACTATATACTCCTGATACGTTGAAATAATTGGTTTCAGTTGAGTTGCTCAAAGTAACAGATTTGATATCTACCCAAGTTGTATCACCTCCAGGTTGGGCGTCCAAAGTGGCTTGGAGTGTAAGTGTTCCGTCATATCCTGTTGTAGTATATGTTACTGTGTGAGTGTTGTTTGCACGTTTCAAATCAGGGTGTGCATCTATGTGACTGCTTACGTTTGTTTCTACTCCATCTTGGTCTGTGCTTTTTGAAAATGTTGTAATCTCATAACTTGCAGTGTGTACTTCATATGCATAACTTACAACTTCAATACGTCCAGCCGCATCGTGGTAAGTGTTTACAAATGTTGGTTTGTTCTGATTGTTCACTGTTCTTTTTAATGAATAATAGAACGTTTGATTGTTTAAGTTTATGATATCGCTCTCGTTAAGTGTAACGTCTAATGTACCTTTAGTGTTCCTAGTACTACCATCATCTGTAATTGTAGCAGTCTTGCTTAATAGTGCTTTGCCGTCTATACGATCTAATAATGTAAAGATAAACGTGTTACCTGAACTTATATCAATAGGCTTCTGGTCTTGATTCTTTACTGTAAATTTTAGTGTGTTTTGCACACCTTTAAAAACTTTTAAATCCTTCTGGTACATAGGTGCATATCCTTGGGTTATCCCCATATCCAAATCGCTGTATATGGTACTACCGGTTTCATAAATATATATTGGTACTTTGAGCATATCATTGTATCATCCTAACAGTATTTATATGAGAACACATGACAAACACAAACGAAGAATTACGTAAAACAATACCTTTTATCAGTTGTGTAAAGCACTCTACAACTGAATATGTAGGCATTATAATTAATCAAGATCATCAAGTTACAAGTTTGTATGATTTGAGCCTATGTAGATCAGACAGAGAAAAGAAAGCATTACTTGAAGCAGGCGAAATATGGTGGTGGGAATCTAACAGAAAATTACCCATCAATATTTTTATGAAAAGAGAAATGCAAATTTTTAAGCCATTAATTAAAAGTTTCAATACAAAAGATTGTGAAATAGTTTTTGGTCCTGTGGTTAGATTGCACGAAATTGCACAAAAACGTATAAAAAGAAAATCTATTCAACTAGTCAGGAAACTGAAGTAAGTTCCTCACATAGTAAATTCATGTGTACTACTATTGCGTGTGCATAAGCAACCGCGTGTGCTTTTTTAAAATAATAACTTCCATCACTTGGCTTTATCCATACTTCCTTCATTACGTTTTCCCAAGTCTGTCCCAACAGATGTCTCTTTGCTGGTCTTATTATCGCTAGTACTGCCGCTAGTTGTTCTATGCTCTTCGGTTGCATCTTTTGGAGTATCGAACTGTGTTCTGCGACGTGAAATAGTTTGTTGCTGAAGTCTGGCTCTGTAAGTAATTCCCATATTGGCTCCTTTTGTAAAAGTTTGTTTAAGTGCTCTTCGTTTTTTACCTTTTCATAGATGTGTACGTTTAGCATATCTATTTTAAAGTAACCTCTATCATCTGCAACTTTATGATCAATTGTGCAGTTTCCTGTGTATGGATTCTTTGGAGCATTATGAAAATAAACTCCTGTGTTATGTTTTTTCATTTCATTTTTGTCTAATCGAGATGCAGGAATGTGTTTTAGATTTTCTAAAACTTTGTCTCTATCAAAAAAATCTAAGTCTATATCAGGCAATGTTTGCCTCCTTAATTATTTCTTTAACAAGTCTTACATCTGCAGGTTTATTTGCAAAAGTTTTTCGCCAGTATACAATATCAAGTGAAGGCTCAATAATTTGTAGTTGTTCGTCATTGAAACTGCCTACAAGATTATGTCCTGCACTTGAATTAAGCAGTAGCCACGGACTTATTCTTCCGTTTCTAATATCGTTTACTGCTCTATTTAAATTTACGTATTTGAAGTAATCATTATATGGTGCTTCTTGTTTGTCTCCCCAATCCATCATTGTTTGTATGGATCTTTGTACTGCACTTTCTACAGGTTCTATTTTTATCATTTCAAATAGATACGTGTCATACAATTCATCTCTACACCAATGATCTAATTTTACTCCGCTTTTAATTACAAAGTCAATAAACTTTTCTGGATACAAGCATTGTACATTTGTTACAAAACTTCCAAACTTTACAAACGCATTGTAATAAGGACTTTTGCAAAATTCTGAATAAGTTTTTTCTTTTGCCTTTTGTACAGATGTATAAAATTTATTAAATGTCATAAAGCCTACTTGAACACGTTTTTCATCCTTTTGCAAATATCGACGCTTAGGTTCACACATATGAGCCATCAAAGTTTTTTCTTTTAAAAAACTTTTGCCACAGTGTACACACTTATAGTCTTTATTTTGCGTTTGGATCATGAGCCTCACGGTATTCCTTTTGTTCACTTTTTGACATAACACTTGCCAAGGTTGTTGCATCGTCATGTTTCATATTCTCATTCATATCTAATAAAAACTGTTCAAATTTATCTTTGACTTTCTTTTTAGGTGCCGCCAAGTATTGATGAAAGAAAATTTCATAAGCACCACACATTGCCATTAGTTTCCAAAGCATTCCTTTGTGATTCTTTGATAGTGTCCAATGATGTTTGTTCACAAATTCATTACACATTTCTAAGTAGTGTTCTTTGAAAAATTGATCACCTTTTACATTTGCTACATATCGCATAGCAATAAAAGGAGCAAACAATTTTTTATCATCATCGGATAGTCTATTGTACCATTCTTTGTCACGTTTATCTACAGCACGTAACATAGATTTAAGATCAAGAAACTTTTTCTTTTCAGCCATGTTTTACTCCAACTATATTCATACTCATCACAACTCTATTTTCATTTGTCTTGTTTGCCTGCACCCTGTGACTTAACCATGCAGGAAAAATTAATATATCATTTGTATTACATTGTACTTCCTGATAGAAGTCTTGTCTACTATATTCTGCATGACTTCTGGGCATATATGTCCAACTTGAGTGTAATGGATTTCTAAATTCAATGTTGCCACTGTCCTTTGGCTTTTCCAAATATATGCTTACAGCCATATGAGCAGGACTATGATCGTGTTCCAAAACATAACCTTCTGTGTTTGTTACATTTGTCCAACTGTTCATTACCTCTAAAGGTATATCTTGCATATCCCATTCTTTCCAAACTTCTTTTACTACAGGTTGCAACCATACCATGAAGTCGTGCAGTTCGTCCCATAGATGTGGATCTAACGGATTATGATTTGCATTTGTTTTGCCGCCTCCTCGCATACTGCCTGCATTGGGTGGCATAAGCATCGTTGTGTTTAATGCTTTCTTTACTGCTGAACTAAAGTCGCCTGGGTAAGTTGCTTTCCATACTAAATTTGGTGTTGTGTTACAAGGGGTAATTTTCATTATCTTCCTTTGCCAAATAATAAATTGTTTTTAGTTCTGCTAACATATTTTGTAAAGTCCTATTACCTTCATTTGCATAATCTATTATTTCACTTATCTCTAATTCTGATAAATGCCACTTAGGATAAATTGTTTCACTTATAAGTTTACGTTCGCCCGTTTTCGTGTCACGTTCATATACGGTATTTCCTCCGTCCGGCGATTCGTAAATTTTTGTGCCCATTATACCTTTGTACCAACAGTCCTTCTCACTATATCATCATGGTTAAATTCTGCCCAATACAATTCAAATGCAACACCATCTTCTACGCCTTCAAACTGATGTACCTTGCCTGGCTTTACCTGTGTAAAGTCTCCAGGACCAAGTATAGTTTCATCAACTAATCCTTCTTGATCTTCTTGCCATACACGTACAATCATTTTGCCTGACTCTACAAAAAATCCATTCCATTTAAATTTATGTTCGTGTTCAGAACATTTGTATCCTTTTTTAAATTCTATACGATGAAATTCTAACACACCGTTAGCATGAATAAGTTCGGTTTGTCCCCAAATTTTACCTGCTTTCATAGTCATATCCTTTCTCCTTGTCAAAGTATTTCTTTTTGTACCAATTGTAGAATGCCTTATCAGTAAAGTATTCCGCAATATGATTCGCTGGTACTTGATCGCTTCGAATACATTCAGCAAGTGCTTCGTACTCATAAGTGTCAACTTTTCGTGTCATTGTCTTTCCTTTGTTTGCTTCTGCTAAAGTTTTAACAGTTCTTCTGTTTATTATCTTACGACTGGCCATATTGTTCTTCCTTCATTTCGTTTCATTCTTTTTAAACGTTCCGTAAAGTTTCCAAGTGTCCAACCTTTGTATAAATTGTGTTGTTTAAACTCTTCTTCTGTAACTAAATGATAGTTAAGTTTTATTGGTCTTTCACTTAACGGAATAAGTTGTACTATTGGATCACCAGGTTCTACAGATAATCTACCTCCTGTGGGTAAAAAGTAATTATATTCTGCAACGTGTGTGTATTTAAAATCTATTGTACCTGGACTTGCCCAATGACTTAAAGGATTCTTTTGATGCCAAGTAGGTTGTGTCCATAACCACTGAATACTTTCTTGAGTTACTATACGCCATGGCAGTTCAAATTTCATGTGTGTAAGGCCTGGCTTATGACTTTCATAATCTTCTTTGTCATGTGTAATAGGGTTAGCATATTGTTGTGGCAAAACATGAAATGCAATTTTACCATCAATATGTTTTTGTGCATTTATACCTGCATGGCTTGGAATAACAAAACCTTGCTTCATAAATCCTATTATAGCAGGACACGTTTTCATAGTGCCTAATTTTAAGTCTGGCACTTGTACGTGTGTGTCTAATCTAGCAGAAGGCATCTTTCTCCACCAGTCGGGTATAAACTTTTTACTGTGATCTGGTTTGAACAATTCATACACATTTTTATCATGTGTGTATAGATCTACGTTTATTGCCTTCTTAAATCCAAACATTAGAATAATAAACTATAATCAAGTGTTTCACTTGATCTAGAAACCTCCTTAACAAAAAATGCACAAGGTGGATTTTCACCTTCACACAACGGTGTTGTCAATAGTTGTCCTTGTTTTAATTTAGGAAAATACCATTTAACGTCTTGGTAAACATTTACCACGTCCACTGGTCTAAAGTCTGGTCTAAAACTTTTTAAAGGATTAAAACAAAATGCTTCAAAACCTCTGTCATTTAAACTTGTCAATGGAAGTACTTCTAAATCTCCGCCGTCATCACTGCCAATTAACATTGACCATTCAAGTGGCATTTGTATCTGATGTTTTCCTACTTGCAATACAACTGCTGGCGAACTAAAACTTTCCAAGTATATTAATGGCATGAAAAAGTAGTCTGGTTCTTTTGGATCACTATTATCTAAAACACTGTACCTGATGTCTTCATTTATTTCTTTAGGTAAGTTTTGTAGATTATAGGTCCTATTTTCTAGTGTTAAAATATTCATCAATCAATCGCTATCCTCTCTATTGTAAACGGGTAGTTTGCTTCTTTATAAAATTTTTTCCTTTGTGTAAGATGTCTTTTAGCGAACTTACATCTGGAAGTGATGTCCCATATTTGGACATGATCTTTGTCTTCTGCCTTACGAATGCCTCTACCAATGCTTTGAATAACACGAACAAAACTTTTACCAGGCTCAATGAGAATAAGGTTAAAGATACGAGGAATATTGATGCCAACAGCGGCAACACCATAAGTAGCGATGATAACTTTGCTATTACTAGTTTTAACTTCGTCATAATGTTCTTTCCGTGTATCACCTTTGGTTTCTCCACTGATGAATACACTATCTTCTATATTAGATTGTAACAGATTTCCTGCGGAAAGTCTATCGACAAGTACCAAAGTATTGCCATTTTCAGTAACTTTGCTTACCAATTTAGCCACCCATTCCATTCTTGTTTCGTCAGTAGTTAGATATTTTAGTTCTTCCTGATATGTTTTATATTCTTTTACGTCCTCAGTTTGAATAATGTTTACATGACATTCTGCCAATACACCTTTTGCTTGTAAATCACTTGCACTGATTTGATTAATAACTTCGCCTAGTCCTGCCTTTATGCCTTGAAATTCAAATTGTTCTTTTGGTATTGTTCCTGTTAGTCCCCATCTAATTGGCACGTGAGCAAAATTTTGTGTCAGTAATCTTTTCAAAACATCTGCTTTTGCTTGGTGCACCTCATCAACAATTATACAACGTACATCTTGAATAAACTCTGCAAGTGTAGTTGCCGCCTCTTGATTCTTAGATTTCTTATCAAGTATATTAAGACTTTGCCAAGTTACAATAGTATGCTTATGTCCTAGTTCTTTTCTATCTCCATAATACACACCTACGTCAAGTCCTATATTTTTATAATCCTCTTCAGTTTGTGTTACAAGACTTTTGTTTGGAACAATAATAATTGTATCACCATACTTTTCACATATCTTAGATAGTGTTGCAGTTATAATTGTTTTACCTGCACCTGTGGCAACTTCTTGCAAACTTTGTGGATTATTTAAAAAGTTATTGATTACTTCTACCTGATAATCACGTAATTCTATTTTTTGTCCTGCGTGTGTATGTCCTTCTGGCCATTTAGTATCTGATAAAAAGTCTTCTGCTATCTCATTAAAAGACAAATCAATTTTATTTCTTTTATCTTCAACCTCTATATACACGCCTTTGTTCTCTAGTTCTTCTATTACTTCCTTGAGCATACTAACATAAGTTGTGCCTCCTAATCCAAAGAAACTTACAGTACCATCCCAACGTCCTAGTTTATATGCAGGCAAGTATCTTGCATATGGAATTTCATATTTAAATTTATTGGAGAGATGCTTTCGCATTGAAAGATCCAATCCTTCAAATTTTACGTTTACTTCATCTTTAATTACTAACTTGCACGATGCCACGACGATCTCCTATTGTCTTATAATACACTCTTAAAGGTTTATTTTCAAGATAAATCTGTGTCTTATAATGTGCTGGGTCAGTTGCCAAATCAACTAATACCATGTTTGGTTCAATTTTGTCTTTTATAAATGTTTTTGGAATCTTTTCACTTACAAATATTAATTTTTTGTTTGGATCATATACATTTACATTATAATTTTTTATTTTATCATTTATGTACTTGCCTGTTATAGTAGCATTATTTGTATTTTTATTTCTTGATCTAAATGCAAAGCAACATTGGTCATTTAGATTGGCGTTGTTTATTGTTTCTAACCAGTCGTTAATATTAGCATTGTCAACACTGCTTAACATGATTATAGTTTGCTTACCTATTGTAGCAAATTTAAGCAGTTCTGTTTTAGGTAAGATACGTTTGTTAATAGTAAACTTATCATGATCACCTAGTAAAATTTTATCATACCATTCGTGAACATCTCCTAACATTTTGCTTATTGTATCATCATATACAAAACAACCAAGCATCTTACTATACATAATTGCTTCACGTACATCTGTAATTTCTGCAATTTTGTTATTGTATTCGTCAGGCAAATTTACATTGTTAATAACAAATTTATCTTTGTATGTTAGTGTAGGAAAATATTGTAAAGGCTTTTGTTTTACAATTTTAATTTTTTCCTGTATCTCATGTACAGTTTCGTCGATGCTGAATCTTTTTCCTTGCACTGCATTTGTCAAAAAGTCTATGTTGTTTTCGTTGACGTCGAAACCCCATTCTTTACCTTGTCCATTGTAGTAGCCTCTGCAATAACTAGGACTCTTTCTTTTCTTAAATTTGTTTACAAGATCTGCAATAAATGGACTTTTGCATACAAGCATTTCACCATCTATGTGTACAATCTTTGTTTTGTCTATTGTTCTAAATGGGTGTTTGAATTGTTCTTGTTCTAAAATTTGGTCACCATCAAAGCCAACTGCATTTAATATTCTTACATATTTTTTGACAAGTCTAACACCTATTGCACTTTGTTTATGTGTAAATGCTAAACCGTTTTGCAGTTGTCTTGCAATACTTTTTGTAATTGGCTGATCTATAACATCAATATGTTTCTTGTAAAAGTGTTCATAAGTTTGATCCAAATGATTTGCAAACTCTATGTCATACTCTCCAGCCAAGAAGATTACACAATCTTCAATTGTATTCGTGATATTATGTGGTAAAGAATTTTTCTGCATCATCATGACTATGTCACCAATGTAATTAATATAGTAGTAATTATAACAGATTATACAGTTTTGTCAACCAATATTTTTAATTTTGGCAATAATCTTTTTAAAGGAACACCTTGTGCTATTTCTTCAACGTTCCATTCTGTGTGTGCATATTCTAATAGCCATTGTGTTCTATCAGGCATCTGTGGTAAATTTATTGTGTTGAAATTATGATTAGCAACGTCATATGCCAAACTAGCAGAACCAACAAATGCAGGAACTCCTTGTATCACAGCATGAATGCCCGGATTACTTGTCCAACTTACAACTGCAAATACATTGTGTAAATCAAAATCAAAATCATCATATGAGTTTACTATCTTGTTAGGCTCTTGTCTTTTAACATTTATAAATTCGTGTTCTATTCCTGGAAGTCTGCATCTTGGGTGTGGTCGAAAAATAATTGGTCGTGCAGTTTGTTTTCTAATTTCCTGCATTACATTTGACACCCACGTGGACATAGGAGGCATATCCCTCCACTGATGACTTTGATCATGTTGTCCACAAATTAGTATATCTCTGCCACCGGCCATCTGCCATGGTTTTAAATTTAAACCTAGCATACTAGGACGCATACTATCAAGTTCACCTTCACCAAAGTCTGCTTCTCTATTGATTCCGTTTATTGCAACTTTCCATGTTGTACCTCTTTTGATTCCACCTACTTCTAATACAATTACAGGCTTACCTTTTGCTTGGCAGTCGTCCCATATAGGTTTGTTCTTAGCCATTGTACCATGCCACAACACACTCCAAATGACAGCAACATCGTATGAGTCATCTTGTACAACTTCGTGGCCTAATGCAGTAAGTGATGTTTCAAATGCTTCAAACACTGGCTTACTATTTTGTGCGCCATATTCTTTATATAATCTAAATTTCATTTCGTATATAGTTATACTCTTTAGTTTGTTTAAAAACTCCACTAAAACAAACATCATGTTTTTGCATGGCTTTTAATAAATTTATATCCATAGTATCTACAATCTCATTAGCAAACATCTGAATGCCTTGGACTTTTTTCTTTCCAACACTGCTGTTCCATTGATTTAAAGTTAATGAATTTGCTCTTTGTTCGTGTGTTTTACCAGTCTTTGTTTCCCAATGCATAATCTCTACTAGACTGTTTAATTTTGTTAAACGTTCTTTAGCAC
>Ga0160423_10001290_pt1 | contig 20992 bp, 16 predicted proteins | sample CRUFie14St8metaG_FD_108191 | JGI IMG/M metagenome (GOLD analysis project Ga0160423, IMG submission 108191) | Marine microbial communities from the Costa Rica Dome - CRUD Field 142mm St8 metaG | ecosystem: Environmental > Aquatic > Marine > Oceanic > Photic zone | place: Costa Rica: the Eastern... | reverse complement strand
TAGAATTCTATTTTAATGAAAATGATTTAAGAATTGACCCAAAAAACTTAACTGATTTGAATAAGGATTTAAATGTATTAAAAACTGAAGAACCGTTCATTAAGCAAGACAAAAAGAATTTTATAAATAGTTTAAATATCGATAAATTGATTGATCCATATATAAAAATTGAAAAACCTAAAACAATAAATAACAACACATTAATTATAATAATATTATCAACAATAATATTTTTCATAATGCTAGGTTTTATAATTGCCTTATTTTTTGAGTTTAGCAGGGAAAAAATATTACAATTTAACAACTTAGGATATTTTATCCTAATTCTTTTTATTACATCAGCAATTATTTATCTTAATAGTATTAACTTTATAAGCAATGAATCATTTTTACTAGTAGGAGGTGTTATGATTGGAATAATAATATCTTACCCATTCATTTCAAAAAGAAAAAATCAACAACAAAAAGAACTAAGACCATAGATGAATCAAGAGTTATTACATGAAATAGAAAGACAATTGGGAATAATTGATTTAGTGATTTTTTCAATTATAATTTTATATTTTACTGTAAAGTTCTCATTTATTTTAGGTAGAAACTTTAAAGAATGGTTTTTAGACTTTTTTTTCACTAAAGAAAGAGTAATCATTATTGGTTCTGATAGTGTTGCAAAGTCTTTTTATCAAGACTCCTTAAATTCAGGATATAAAGTAGTTTTTTTAAATACTAAAGAGAAGAAAAAAAACTGGTTTTCTAATTTTAAACTTAAAAATCAAAATATATATCACATAGGTAATAAAATTAATGATTCATTACTTAAAAAAATTAGACTAAACAAAACTTCTAAATGTTTAATTTTAACTGAAAACGACGATAAAAATGTTCAGTTATCTCAAAGAATTTTAAATTTTGTAAATAAAAAAAATAATATAAAACTTTACGTTTCAATTAAAGATAGAAGCTTATTAGAGATTATAAGTAATCAACCTCCTAATAATAATAGCTTTAATGAAGTCTACTATTTTAACTTGAATAATTTTTACGCTGAATCAATTTACGACAACTATCAACCAATTAATTATGTTAACAATCATACTACTAAAAATAAAGAATTTAGTATTGCTATTGTAGGATCAAATTTATTATCAGAGCTATTTTTAGCACAAAATTTATTATTATCTCATCATAACTCAGGATTACTTAATGTTTATTGTATTTTTAAAGATGCTGAAAAATTTATTTCTAAATTTAAAATTAATTACCCTAACTCTAATAAATTGATTAATTTAATTTCAATAGAATATTTATCACCAACTTTTAATCCAGAACTGAACTGGGATAGTAAGCTTATAAACAACTTAGAATCAATTGATGTTGTATATTTTTTTGAAGAAGATAATCTTAGTTCAGTTAATTCATCACTAAGGTTTAAACAATTATTTTTTAATAAAACTAATCTTATAAAAGAACCTAAATGTATTGTTAATATTATGCAAAAAGATTCTATTCTTAATTCTCTTGATAACAAGAAAAACTCTTTACTAGATAAATATAAACAACTACTTTCAATTGATATTATTAAAGTTCACAATAGTTTTAACAGCTTTAACAAGATAACACATAGTGAAAATAAAATTATACATAAGGCATTATTATTAAACTATTTACATTTTATTATTTTCGATTTGGACGATAAACTTAAAAAAGAAAGTAATAAACAAAATAATAGTCAATTTATTAAAGAAATAGAAAATACATTATTAAATTTAAAGATCAATGACTCAGAATTCATAATAAGTTCAGAGAATATAATTTTGAATAAAATTGAAAGTTACACTAGAGACTCCGAATATAAAATTAAAAAAATATATAGTTTTCAAGAAATATGGCTTACTAAAACTCTAAAAGAAAAAAAACAGTTTATTGACTATATAAGACATTTTGAAATCAAAAGATCAATTCTTAAAAGAAAAAATATTACCGACTTTTCAAAAATTACTCAATCCGATATAAAGCTTTTACATGAATTAGATATTCAATTAGATTTTGCAAATCTAGTTTATTCAGGATTTGTTAAAGCTGACACAAAAAATATTGATAAAAAACTAGAACTTTTACTTTTTTCCTATTTAAAAATTAAGTCTAATAATGAAAGTAAAAATTCTAAAATTAAATATAATAGATTCATAAATGGACGAACACTATTAAATAATATTTTTGATAAAATTGATAAATTAAAAAATTAAAATGTCTCCAAGAATTGATAAATTATTTGGTCAAATTCAAAGAAAAACTGAAAGAGATTTATATAGAAAATCCTACAGGAGTGTTATAAAATCTCAGCAGTCAATTTACGATTCAGTTTCAAAAAACAAAACAAATAAAAGAAAACAAAAAATTTCAAAAGAAATTTTATGGTTTTTTATAAAAGTAATAATATCAATCTTAATAAGTTTTTTAATATATAGTTTATGCAATATTTTAATTCCACAATTTAATTATGAAATTTCATTAATTTTAGGCTGGGGAGAATTGTCACTTTTTTTTCTATTATCTTCATTAATCTTTATAGGTATGTATATTGTCAGAATTATTTTATGGTCATTAAAGCAAGATTATGATTGATAATGCTTTAAAAGTAATAGTAAATGAACTTAATAACTTTATAAGAATAAAGTTTTTACTTGCAGAGGATATTGTAGTGTTGTCCAATCTCATTAACAACTCAACTGGAGAACAAATGTTTACTAACGAAAATAAAATTTTAGTTTCATTAATTAACATTGAAGAAGAAAAAAAAATTCAAAAGGCAAATGGTAATAAAAAAAATGCACCAATTTATTTAAATCTTTACATACTGATTTCAACTTCATTTAATGAAAAGTTAAAGATCGAATCTCTAAGGTTTTTATCTTCAGTTATAAGTTTTTTTCAAAGTAAAAGAACATTTACAAATAATAATACTCCAACACTTGATTCAAATATTGAAAAATTACAAGTCGATATAAATAATTTAAACTATAATGAATTAAGTAATATCTATTCATATACTGGAGGAAAATACACACCATCAATATCATACAAGTTAAGTATGCTAGTTATTGAAGAAGAGATGATTTCTTATAAATTACCTGAAATTACGGGAAGAGATACTGATTCTGATATAAAAAAGTAATTTATGGAAAAAAAATATAAAATTATTTGTAATTGGTCCTTAAATCATATGTATTTCAATAATAAAAAATACAATAATATTTCAATTAGACCATTAATTCATACAGATAAGTTTATTAAAAAATATAGAATTATTGTAAAGTACATTGATAATAGTATTCAGTTACTTCAAGAAGGCGAAGTTAAAGAGAATAACTGGGTGCCAACCATTGAGTTTAATAATAAAAAACTTCTTTTTCAAATTAATTTTAATGATGAAAATTTTCAAATAAAATCTGATTTTGAACTTTATAAAAATAAAGATCAAAAACTAATATTATACACAGAAAATGAAAAAAACAAATATGCAATATCAGACATAAAATATGGAAATATTACTGATAATAGCATAATTATTAAAGATGTATTCTCAAACAAAATATTAGCTAGAAATATATTAAATCAAAAAATCTTTGTTAATGAAACTGAAGAAGTGATTCACATAAATGAAAAAACATATTTTTGGACAAACAAAAAGTATAATTGTGATGCAATATTATGCATTGCACTAAAAAATAGTTTAAAATTTTCTGAAATAAATCATACAATAAAATCAAGAAAAATTTATTGGAAATATATATTATGTTTCAAGTACATACAATTTACAGAAAATGTTAAGATTATTTCAGAAAACAACACAATTACATTTCTCAAGATATTGGGAGACAGTAAAAACAAAACAGTAACATTTATTTCAGAAAATAAAATTGAGTTAAAAGAAGCATATGAAGATCAGTTAAATTTACTAATAAATGATGCGGAAATATTAACCTCTTTGCAGTATCCAAGCTTTAAAAACTTTAATATTTTCAAAGATGAATATACAATTGAATGCTACATAAATCTTTAAAATATTAATTTGTTAACAATTTAATTAACAAATTTTAAAATTATAACTATTTCAAATTATTGACAATCAATTATTTAAAATTTAAAAAAATTAAATAAACAAAATTATTAACAATCTTGATTAACAAATGAAAAGTTAAAAAAAAAATAAAATCTGTTCCATATATTTACAACTCAAAATAAAACAATTATTATGGCAGATTACAAAACACCTGGCGTATACGTTGAAGAAATTACAACCCTACCGCCTTCAGTTGGTCAAGTACCGACAGCAATTCCAGCATTCGTTGGATATACAGAAAAAGCAAGTAGATCAGGAAAAAATTTAACTAATACACCAACGCACATCACTTCAATGTTGGATTATCACTCTTTATTCGGGGGTAATTTTTCTCTTGGAAACATAGAAATAAAACTAGATGACAATAACTCAGTAGATAATATTAAATTTGGAAATACTAGATACCTATACGACAGCATACGACTGTTTTTTGCAAACGGCGGTGGAGAGTGCTATATAGTATCAGTTGGTAATTACGAATCGAATATTGATGCTGAACACCTAATTGATGGTATAAATTCTGTTATCAAAGAAGATCACCCTACCATGTTGTTATGTCCAGATGCGATGTTGTTAGAAAAGAAAGAAGCAGCATATTCTGTTCAGCAAGCAATGCTAAGTCAGTGCACAATGCTTCAAGATAGAGTTGCTATTTTAGACGTTTTCAATGGCTTTGTTCAAAGATCTGAAGAAGATGTAGTTTTAAACTTTAGAAATGGTATAGGAGTAAATAATTTAAAATACGGTGCTGCTTATTATCCATGGGTTCAATCAACATTTGATCCTAAATTCTCTTTTGAGGATGTAAAATTAAAAAATTCAAATGATGAAGATATCGATTTTAGCGACTTAATGGTTGACACAACAGTTATAGACAATATTAAATCTGCAATTGCAGATACATTAAAATTTGAAGAGTATATAACAAATCCATTATCTCTAGAAAATCCAAAATCACTTAAAGAGAGTTTTTTTAATATTGGTGATGTTGAAAATGGTTCTTTAGACGAAGCAAAACATTATGTTGAAATTTTAAATAATTTGTCTAAAAATATGATTGGTCTTTCTGAATCTGGTTATAAGAATGATTTAATTAAGAATGAGTTAGTTGTGAAAACCAATCCTAATTCTGCATTAAAAATGCTTACAGAGGCTTTATTATCAATTGATCTTAGTTGTGGTTTTGATGTTGTTAAAGCTGATGACTATCCAAACTTTGATTTAGAAGGAACTAAGCCAGCTTTTAAAGATATTGATGAAAATCTACTTCCAAAGCATGCTATTGATGGCTTAAAAAAATTATTTGAAAATTCTGCTGAAATTTTAGTAAACATTAGGAAGGATATAAATAAAATTAAAAGTAATTTAGATACTGCTGTTTATAATAACAGTGAAGTTTACAATAATGTTGTAAATGAAATTCAGAAACAAGCAAGCTTGATACCTCCTTCAGGAGCTATCGCAGGATTATATGCTCACGTTGATGCAGAGAGAGGAGTTTGGAAAGCTCCTGCTAATGTTAGTTTATCATCAGTTGCTGGGCCTTGGATAAAACTTGACAACCAACAACAAGAAGATTTAAATGTTGACGTACTTGCAGGAAAATCTGTAAATGCTATAAGATCATTTACTGGAAAAGGAACATTAGTTTGGGGAGCTAGAACTCTTGCTGGTAATGATAATGAATGGCGTTATATTTCTGTTAGAAGATTGTTTAACATGGTTGAAAAGTCAGTTAGACTAAGTACTAATTGGGCAGTTTTTGAGCCTAATGATCAAGGTACTTGGATTAGAGTTAAGGCTATGATTGAGAATTACTTAACAAACTTATGGAGTCAAGGTGCACTTGCAGGATCTTCACCAGGAGCAGCATTTTTCGTAAATATTGGACTTGGTTCGACAATGACTCAAGTTGATATTCTTGAAGGTAAAATGAATATTGAAATTGGCATGGCAGCTGTTAGGCCAGCTGAATTCATCATTTTAAAATTCTCTCATAAATTACAAGAAGCATAAATTTAAAATTTAAAATTTAAAAAATAAAAAAATGGCAGATAATACATACCCTATTCCTAATTTCTATTTCAAAGTAACAGTTGATGACATTGTATTTAAATGTTCTGAAGTTAGTGGATTAGAATCAGAATTCGATATAATAGAATACAGGTCTGGAGATTCACCAGTCTTTGGAACACAAAAGATAGCAGGACTTAGAAAAGGATCAGATATTACATTAAAAAGAGCAATTTTTGCAAGTGAATCACAGTTCAACACATGGTTTAATGAAACAAAAGGACATGCTCCAGTAAGAAAAACAATATCAATACAATTACTTGACGGGTCAAGTGATGGAGAAGACGTTGTTATGGGATGGACTGTACAGAATGCATGGCCATCTAAATTAACTGCGCCTGAATTCAAAGCAGACAGTAGTGAATTAGCAGTTGAGTCAATTAATATTGTTCATGAAGGATTAAGCTTGACTGAGGGTGAAGGAGCAGAAAATGCAGCAGGTGATGCTGGTGTAGCTGCTGGATAAATATGAACCATAACAAATTTTTAAAATCATATTCCTTTAAAGTTGATTTTATACTACCTGGTTTACTATTAAAAGAAGTTTCTTTCACCAAAATTGAAGGACTACAATATTCAATTTCTGAAAATAATACTGAGGATCCTAATGCATCTACATTAAGTGCAGGAGAAGTAAGTTATTCTAACCTAACTCTTACAAGAGCAATGGAAACTGGAAAACCAAAAATATTAGGAGTATTAGAGAATTCACTTACAAATTGGGTGGAAAAACAGGTTGATTTAAAAATGAAATTTCCCATACCAATTGTCGTGCATGCATTAAATGAAAAAAATAAACCTGCTATGTCATGGACATTTTACAATGCATTTCCAATTGATTATTCAGTTTCTGGTTTTGATTCAACAAGTAACGAATTAGTAACTGAAACATTTATTTTTAAATATAAAGAGTTTAAAAGAAAAGCTTTCAGTTGGTTGGATATGAAAGGATTTGGATAAAAATATGGCAGTTATAATTCAACACATATATATTGAGGGTAAAGTTGATAGTAAATTAACAGATCAAGAAAATATTGATACAGGATTTAGTACTTCTACAGAAAAAAATTCAATTGATGACGCTAATGAAATCAATATAAATGAGGTAGTAGAAATATGTCTAGAGGAGGTTAAAGAATACATTAAACAACTAAAAGAAAAATAACATGGACTTCTCTCCATTAGCAGCTAGTGACACTAACAAGCTAACAATTGAAGCCTATTCAGATGCAGATTGTCTAAATAAGCTCAGTAGATCATCTAATAAGTGGGTTAGCGATTTTAAACCGAAAATACAATTAGAAGAAGCAAAATTTAAACCCAAAAAAAAAAGAGGTCTACTACAAGATTATAGACACACCCCTATTTTGATACCATCACCAAGAACTTTTACTTGTGAAGTATCTATAATGAGACCATTTTCTAAATCAGCTATGCTAAGTAAATTTACAAGTCCATTTGCTAGTAATGATAGTGATTATGTAGCAAACAAATTAGATGATTTTGAAAATGTTTATAAATATGACAGTGACAACCACAGATATCCATTTCTATTAGTTAAATCTGGATCATTCTTAAGAAAAACTATTTTACTTGAAAGACAAGTAAAAGATACAGTATATAATAAAGATAACAGTTATAAATCACTTGTATTATTCATCAGATTTCAAGAAGTTGCAAGTGAATCACTAATTAATAATGATTTGAATATGAACTCTCCAGATATGACTCATCATTATAAAATCCAAGAAGGTGACACACTAATGAAAATTTCTAAAGAAATATATGGAACTATCAATTACCATCTAGAAATTGCAAAATTTAATAATTTATCAAATATTAGAAAATTAAATTCTGGAGACCATCTTATTATTCCTCCTTTAAAATGATTAACAACAAAGATTTTGATAATTCTAGCTATTCGTCCTACAAAATAATTATTGATAATCAAACAATATCTAATTCCGAGTATCCTGTAATATCAATTCAAACAATACAAAACATTAACAAAATTCCATCTGCTCTTATAATTTTTAGAGACGGTGAAGAAGATATTGATAATTTTGAAAACAGTAGTTCAAATTTTTTTAATCCAGGAAATAAAATTGAAATTAAACTTGGTTGGGGAGGTAATGACTATACTGTATTTAAAGGTATCATCATTCGTCATTCAATTAGTGCTTCTGAAAGAAAAGGTTCTTTTTTAAAAATATATTGTAGAAATGAAGCATTAAAAATGACAACCCATGTAAAAAGCAAATGCTACAATGAGTTAGAAGGTGACAATTTAATTATAGAAGAAGTGTTTAATAACAATTCAATTAACGTAACAACTAATGGTGAATTTGCTAATAATAAATCATTAATACAATATGATTTGAGTGATTGGGATTTTGCTTTAGAAAGAACAGAGGCAAATGGAAAAGTAATTTATTACAGCAATGAAGATGACAAATTTGTTATTGAAGATCCGGATGCTAGCGGAAGCTCCCTATTTACATATCAATTAGGAAAAGATATAATAAAATTTGATGCAGAAGCAGATGCTGAATTTCAATTAGAAAATATAAATACATATTCATGGAATTCTGAAGAACAAGAAATGAAAAAACAAGAAAGTGTTGATTTAGATTTTAATACTTTTCAAAACAGCGGAATAAAAAGTGATGAACTTGCTAGTATTTTAAATCAAGATGAGATAGAATTAAAGCATGGAGGTGAAAGAAGTTCAGATGAATTTAAATTTTGGGTAAAAGCAAAAAAAACAATTAGTGAATTATCTAAAGTGCAAGGATCATTACAAATATTAGGAGATTCTAGATATGAAATCGCAAATTGTATTTCTGTAGATGGTGTAGGAGATAAATTTTCTGATAATTTGTTCATAACAGGAATTAAACACACTTTAAATTCAGATGGATTTTATACTGATATTGTATTTGGAATTGATAATGTTATCAAATCAAATTTCTTAAATAATAAAAATTCCTCTTCGTTTTTTTCTAATATTTCTGGACTACAAACTGGAATAGTAACAAATATAATTGATGAAGAATCATTAAATAGAATTGAAGTTAACATACCTATTTTAGGCCAAGAATCTAAAATTTGGTGTCGAGTTTTATATTCAGACGCAGGAAGTGAAAGAGGTTTTTTTTCACTACCTGAAATTGACGACGAAGTAATATTAGGATTTATTAATAATGATCCACAATGTCCAATTGTATTAGGATTTTTATATAGCAAAAAAAATGTTCCTGTTGTAACTACAGAGGAAATTACTGAAGAAAATTATATTAAAGGATGGTTTTCTAAATCAAATATTAGTGTTTTAGTAAATGATGAAGAAAGGTCGATCGAAATCAAAACACCTGATAATACTTTTATTAAACTAGAGGATGAAACAAAATCTATTGAAATATGCGACGTTAATGAAAATAAAATTAAATTAGATGAAAATGGTATAAATGTTGAATCAAGCTCTGATATAAATTTTAAATCAACTGGTGATATAATTTTTAGTTCAGATGGTGATTTAAATGTAAATGGATCTAATATAAGCATTAATGCTAATCAAAATGCAACAGTTGAAGGATCATCAGGTACAGATATTAAAAGTTCAGGAAATACAGTAATAAAAGGTTCAATGGTTCAAATTAATTAACATGCCAGCTGCAGCAAGAATAGGAGATTTTCAACAGTGCCCAAAACAAGATCCACCTCCTGGACCTGGACCACCGATTCCTCATATAGGTGGTTCAATATTACCTCCTGGAAACCCAACAGTACTTATTGGTGGCTCTCCAGCTGCTACTAAAGGAGATATGTGCATGTGTACTGGCGCTATGCCTCCACTTCCAGCAAGTATTTCTGATGGATCTCAAACAGTACAAATATGTGGTAAACCTGCAGCTAGAATGGGAGACCCAACAGACCATGGCGGATCAATTCAAGTAGGTTTTAATTCAGTAGAAATTGGAGGTTAATGGAAAATAATTCAAATAATGATTTTTTAGGAAAAGGTTGGTCCTACCCTGTGTCGTTTGACAAAACTATGTCAAATGTAAAAATGAGTACTGGAAACAACGATATCATTGAAAGTATTAAAATTTTACTTTCAACAGTTCCTGGAGAAAGACATCTCCATCCTGACTATGGATGTGATTTGTCAAGTTTATCATTTGAACCATTAACAAGTTCATTAAAATCAAGTATTAAGGAAATAATTAAGACTTCAATTCTTCTTTATGAAAGCAGAATTAAAGTGGAAAACATCAAATTTGAAGATAAATCAACTGAAGGAAAAATAATTATTCATATTATTTATATTATTAAAAGTACTAATACTAGAACAAACTTAGTTTATCCATATTATATTTTGGAAGCTACAGATACAAATATATGATTAAATTACAACAAAATAAACTAAGTGTATCAGGCACTAGTCAAGAAGATAGAAAAAATCATTTTTTAGATTCCTCTTATTTTAAGATTTTTGATTACAACATTAAATCATTTATTGAACAATTTTTAGATTTAAGTAAATTAGTTACTTTTTATAATAACAATAATGAAGTTGATGGAACATGGCACGATTTACTTTTAAAAGATTCAACAATTAATGTTTTAATGTTAAAAGAGATAGATATAGATTTTTTTAGTGAAAATTTATTAAATGATATGTATAAATGTAAAAATTGTATTGATTCTAAATATAAAAAAGATTTAATTAAAAATATTACACAAAATTGTTCTAAAATTTTTGAAGATATTGATAAATACTATTTAATAATATCGAAAAATGAAAATCATTTATCTAGTTACTTAAAAAATATTATCAAAAACAACTTATCTAATTTTTTGAATTTAACAAATCAGATTAAAGATCTATTAAAAAATAATAACACTTCTCATAATTTCAGTAATATTTGGACTTCAAAAAAAACATATCAAAAAATATCATTAGATAAACTAATTCAAATTTTTGATAATGAAATAAACTCTCTTCTCAACATATTATATGAAATAAAATATAAAGCTAATTTAGAATATAAAAAATTAGAAATTAATGGAAATATAGAACCGCATATTGCTCTTATTCTTACTTTTCAAAAAATCCTGTCTATAGCTGAAGTAGAACTTAATAAAATAAACAAAAAACATCTTGATTTTTATTATAAAAATGTTCTTAATATAAAAAAACTAAAGCCTAAACCATATACTGCAAATGTTAAAATTAATTTATCAAATAATGTAGAAGAACATTTATTGAAAAAAGGCGAACTATTAACAGCTGGCAAAGGAACTAATAATGAAGAAGTTATTTATGAAATTGTTCATGATACAAACATAACATCAGCAGAAATTAAGGATGTCTATTCAATTGACTACGATGATAAAAATATTAATCTAATTGATGCAAAAAAATATTTTTTATCATCTAAACAAAATAATGAAAACAAAATTAAAGAATCAAATGTTGGATTTATTTTTAGTGCAGAAATTTTACAAATAAATAGTGGCAATAGAAAAGTTGATTTAATTATTAACCTTAAAAAAGAAGGATTTGACAAACTAATTAGTAATCTTGAAGATTTAAATTTAATAAATTTAGATGAAGATAATGAAATTATCAATAAACTAGACAATTTATTTAATGTGTCTTACACTAGCCTAGAAAATTGGAATACGGCAGACTATCAAGAAACATATTTTGATATAGATAAACATAATATAATCATTTCATTTATTGTTAATAATGAAAGTCCTGAAATATCCGCACTAGAAAATAGCGATATTTTTGAAAATAAATACCCATTAATTTCATGTGATTTAAACAAATCATTTCATAACATAGGAAATATTTTTTCAAATCTAGAGATTAACTGCATAAAGGTAGAGGTTGAGATTATTAATTTGAAGGAATTAAATATAAGTAACGATTTAGGAAATTTAAATACAGATATTCCTTTTCAAATATTTGGTCCAAAACCAGTAATTGGATCAAGCTTTATTATTAGCAATGATATCATAAGTAAATATTTGGTGGATGATTTAAAGATTAATTTAGAATGGTTTAATCTTCCTAAAAATGAGTTAGGATTTAAAGAATATTATAATGAATATTCTGGAATTGATAATAATGAATCATTCCAAGCAACTATTAGCTCATATGCTAATAATGAATGGTATCCTAACACTGACAAACAAATAATTAATCTTTTCAGTAGCCAAGATCACAATCCATATGAAGACGATATTAAAGAGAAAACAAATGAAAATCAAAGCATTGCAACAATAACTAGAATTAACAATCTTGATCTTGGTTTATTAAAAATAAATTCTAAATCTAATAGAAATGGAAAAATAAAAATAGAGTTATGTTACCCACCAAATTGTTTTGGTCATGAACAATATCCAAATATTGTTAGAATTAATTCTTTAAAGTCAACTAAAAAAAATATTTTACCACTTCCAAACGAACCATATACACCTACTCTAAAATCAGTTAGCTTGGATATTAAATATTCTAAAACATTTGATAATTCTAGTAAAAATTATTTTTTTTACCATAAATATCCATTCATAAACAGTGAGCAAATTTTTAAATTAAAATTGCTACCCCCAATTCATAATGGTTCATCATTATTTTTAAAATTATCAAAAAAAACTTCAACAATTTGTTTAGAATTTAACTTAAAAAAAGATATAAACATCGATCAAATTGATTTATTATTTTCAGTTTATAATAACAATGACTGGATTGAGCTCAATAATGAAGAAATTTTATTTGATTCAACTAACAATCTTTCATCATCAGGATGTATCACCCTAAATCTAAATAGGTTCTACAATATTAATTCACTTTGTGATAACAAGCTTCATAAATGGATAAATATTAAATGTAAAAATTCATGTAATTTTAATCAATTAATAAAATCAATAACTCATAACTCAATACTTATTCAAAGTAAAAAAACTCAAGCAATTAATGATAATAATTTATTTGTTGAAGGATTTTTAAAAACCAAAAAAGAAATAAACAGTATTGAGCAAATAAATCAAGCCACAGGAGGAAGTTTTGTTGAAAAAGAAAAACATTATATCAATAGAGTTAGTGAAAAATTGAAACACAAACAAAGAGCTGTTAGCATATTAGATTATGAGAAAATTTTATTACAGGAATTTAACGATATATTCTTAGTTTATGGCATACCAAACTACAATAAACATTTAAATTTTAAGCCTGGAAATATAACTTTGGTTTTAGTAAAAAAATATAATAAAGAATTAGAAAAACCTGAGCTTTTTTCTAATACAGAGTTAAGTAAAATGAAATTGTTTCTACAAAATAAAAAATCTCCTAATGTAAAACTAAACTTAATAAATCCTAAATATGAGTATATCCAAACGAAATTTAACGTTATATTTAAAAAGGGTATTAACAATAATCTACATTTAAAAAAACTTAATTCACTAATTTTTAGTTTCTTAAGTCCATGGATAGATGATAATAACAAAAAAATATCTACCAAAAATTATGTAAATACAACTCAAATAATTAATTTCATTAAAAAAATTGATTTTGTTGAAAAAATTATGAACTTTAATTTATTTCATATTATAAATAATGAAATTATTAATCTTGAGAATGCTCATAAAAATAATTGTGTTGTTTCTCCTAAACATATATCCTCTATGTTAGTGCCACATGACAATCATATTATATCAACTATTAATAAAAATGAATTTCTGGATGAACACGGAATAAATAATCTAATGATTGATACTGATTTAATTATTGAAGATATTAGCACAAGAAAAACTGACGGTATAAGTAACTTTATAATTGAAAAAAACTTTAAAATCAAAGATGAAACAATTGAAGATAAAAATGAAAATGATAAATTTGTAATAAGATTAAGTTCATAACAATGGCAAAAACTAACAGATCAGACTTAAAAAATTTATACCTTAAAGGAAAAATACCAAAAGAAAGTGATTTTCATGATTTAATTGATTCAACTATTAACTCTCTAGATGATGGTATTATTAAGGAAAAGGGGAAAGGATTCATGATTTTATCAAGTGGACCCAACAAAGAAATAATGAAATTTTATGATAATATTAAGGATTTAACGCATACGTGGGAAATAAATCAAATATCAGACGATGGAGATGAAGGATTCAATATTCAAGAAGCTAATGGTGGAACAAGGTTTTTTATAAAAAAAGGTGGAGATATAGGAATTGGCACATCAAATCCAAATTCGAAGCTAGATGTTCAAGGAATTATTACAAGTGAAGGAAGATTAGGATCATTTGCTTCAGGCGAAGTTTTAGCTAATGGTAAATGGCAAAATATTGTAACAAATCTCGACGAATATAGTGCATTCGAAATTGTTGCAGTGACAGGTAAAAAAGGTGCACATTCAATAATCCATGCTATTGCGTTATCTACATACGGTAAATCAAAGCCAGGTATTAATATTACAAGTGGCAGGTACGGTTCATTTAGAAATAAAATTGATATAAGATTTGATGGAGATTATTTTAATTATAATTTACAAATTAAAACAAAAAAAGATTTCGGTAAAAATGTAAAAATAAAGTATAACGTTTCAAAACTAATCTAATTTAATGAGTAAAAAACAAAGTACAATATATAATATAAGATTAAACAAGGATGAACTTAATACCATTATTAATAGCTTATCTAAATTACCCTTTCAAGAAGTCTATAAAATTATTGAAAAAATTCATCTTGAAGTAAAAACTAACGAAAATCACACCAAAAAATCTTAAGATGTATTTATGAATGAATTTGCAAATTCAATTACAGAATACTCTACTGAAAAAGATGCTCTAAATATAGAATACCTTAAACAAAAGAGTGTGGAATTTTTACATGAACTTTGTAGAAATAAATGGACAGATTTTAACCTACACGATCCAGGTATAACTACACTTGAAATTTTATGTCTTGCTATAAATGAATTAGCATATAGATCAAATTTTGATATTGAAAAAATTATTACAATAAAAAAAGATGAGCAAATTAATAGTTATCTTAATAAAGATACAATTTTGCCTGTTAAAATAGTAACTCATGATGATTTGATAAAAAAATTAAAGCATGTTATAAATGTTGCAAATTTATTTATTGAAAAAAATCAATATATAAAAGAATTCTCTGGAGTTTATGATATATATATAGAAAGCTATAACTCAGAAAACAAACAAAAAGATCTTATAGATAGTATAAAAAATATAGTGAATCAATCAAGGAATTTATGTACAGTATTTGAAAATATAGATTATCTAAAATTTGAGATGGTAAGCTGTGATCTAAATGTAGAAGTTAAACAGAAGGTTGAGCAATCAAAAATCTTATATGAAGTATCAGAAAAATTAAACAAGATTTGTATTTCAAGTAAAAGTTTAGAAAATAATAAACACTTATATATTTCAGATATCATTGGAAGTATTATGGATATTGAAGAAATTGCTGAAATTCATGATATAAAACTATATGATAAAGAAAATAATTCATACAACTGGAGATATAGCACTAGTGAAAATAGATTAATTAAATTTGATTTTAAAAAATCATCACTAAAATTAACTTACAAAAATAAGTTGTTATTTACTTCCTTATTATCTGAAACAATTACTAAAGATAGTAATATAAAAGTCAGCTTAAGTAACAAGAAAGAAGTTAAGTTAAATATTGATAACCATTATACATCAATACAACATGATTTTCCTAAAAACTTTGGTATTGGATCTTTTGGCTTTAGCAATAAAGACAGTAAATCAAAGCAAGCTTCAATCAAACAATTTAAAGGATATATTTATCTATTCGATCAATTTTTATGCAATGCGTTTAAACAACTAAATGAAATTAACAATATTTACTCATTCCAAAAAACTGACAAAACAAAACACGCATCACTAATTAAAGACTTTCCTAATCTTTTTTTAATTTACAATCCATTTCTTAAAGAATACTTTTTAAAAAATTTTGAAACTGATAATGTTAAGGAAATGGAAAAATCATGGAATATATACTACAAAGAAAATAAAAAAGATATACTTAATTCTATCCAAAAATTAGTTGAAAACAAAAAGGAGTTTTTAGTTAGAAGAAATACTATACTTAATCATATTTTATCAAGATTCGGTATAAATACTAAAATTTTTGAAACAGTATCTCAACTTTCAAAGAAAGAGCTAATTGAATACAAAATAAATATTTTACAAAATATAAGTAAATTAACAGAAGAAATGTTTTTTGGAACTGATGATATACAAAAAAAGATTTTTTTACAATTTGGTGCTAAAAATTATTTGTATAGCATATTAGGACTAAGACATAATTGCAATCAATATTTAACTGATTTCACTTCAAACAAAGAAAAAGCTGATTTTGAAATTTCTTTCCCCTACAAAGAATCATTATCTATAAAAGAATTGTTAACATATTCTAAAAATAAATATAATTTTAAGAAAATAAATTTAACATCATATAAATTAAAATTAAGTAACAATAATTTTGCAAACATCAAAATTCTTGACAAAAATGTTTCTCTTGAAAAGATAATATCCAAAATAAATTCAATTGATTTACAATCAGAAGGACTTTATTTAGTTGAACATATTTTATTAAAACCAAAAAACAATTATCGAGTGTTTAATTTTGAATTTGAAATAAATTCAAAACCATTATTTATATCCAAATATTTTAATAGAAAAAATAGAAATGAAATTGTTGATCAGTTTGTCTCATCAATAAATCAAGAGCACTTATCTATAGAAGAAAAAGATGTTAATCAATTTATTATTGTTTGGGAAAATAAAAAAAATAAAATTGAAGGATGCAATTTCTACAAAACTAGAAATGATGCCCAAAAAGATATTGAGAAATTAATTTTTAAAATTAATTTGAAAAATGTTGATGTTAAAAATTATATAAAATTAAAAACAAAATTTTATAATATATATGATGAATGTGAAGATCCCTTTTCAAATATAATTACTGTACTAATTCCTAATTGGAGTAGTCGTTTGCAAAATGATGCATTTAGAAGCTATGTTGAAGAAACCATTATTAAGGAAATGCCGGCTCATGTAGTATGCTATATTAAATGGTTAGACATTCAAGAGATGATTAAATTTGAGTCAACCTACAGAGTTTATCAGAAATCTTTACTAAGTAAAAATCTAAATAGTAAAGAAAAGTCACTAGAAAAACTAATTGGTAATTTAATTTCATAAATTTTGATTGATTTAACAGTAAATAGATTACATTTCAAACTGTCATATCAAAACAGAAAAAATATAAAAAAGATTAATAACTTTTTTTCAGATTTTTCTAAAAATGAAATAAAAAAAATATTAGAAGAAATAGGATCAAATCGAAAAATTACAGATGATTTAAACATAATTCCTGAGTTAAGAATTAACATAAATACTATTAAATTAAATAAACAGGGAGATATTGATTACTTTGAACAGAATAGAATTAGAAAGATTATCAAAGATGAGCTTTCTTCACTGATAGTAAAGGCTACTAAAAATAATAAAATTGACGCAAAATCAATTACAGATTATTTACAAAATGGATTCAGTAATAACAGCTTACTTATAAAGAAAAATCAAATCAACAACGTAATAAATAAATTTTCAAAAAAACAATTAGATAAGTTTATTGAATTTGTTCAATCAAATTTATCTAACAATAATGTAAAAGAAAGATTAGTTAAAGAACTTGATATTAAAAATCTATTTGAAATAACTAATTTATTAAAAAAGAAAACTAAGTCAAAAATAAAACTAGAAGAAAAAAATTTAAACTCTAAAAAAGAATATCAAATTTTACTTGACAAAATAAATCATGACATTAGACTAAAAAAATCAAAAATTTATAATAACAAGAACATAAACAAAATTTTAAATAAAAATAAGTTAAGACGCGACATTTACTCTATATTTTACTCTTATTATACACATAACAAACTAAACAAAGAACAATTATCTAAGTTAGATTTATATTCAAAAGAACTAAATATTAATCTTAATAAAAACATAAATTCAGTTTTAGAAAAAATATTTGTTAAATTGTTAAGACAATCAATAAAACCAAAAACTTTTATTAATAAGATGTTTTTATTTAGTAAAAATGCACAAAGTAAATTTAAAAAGTCATTACAAATTAAAACACTGGAAAATATATTAGACGTATTATTTGATCAAAAAATTTTTAAATATACAGCAAGTAAGTTTATTTTAAAACTAGTTGAAATATCACACAAAGAGAACATTAAAACAAACAAGAAAATACTTCATGAATATTTACTTTCAAAAAGTATAAAGGTCTTGCAACTTAACAATAAAAATATTAAGGAAAAATTTATATTATCAAGTTTAGCATTTTTTAATAATCTAAACAAAAAAAATACATTATTGAAATATTACCCAAAAATTGATAAGTACTTTAAAGATAATATTAAAAAATACAATATTAAAAATAACTTTGATCAAGAGAATAATATATCAACATTTAACCAAAATAATATTTTTAAAAGTATTATTTTATTTTTTAAAACTGGAGTTTTAAATAATTCATCAATTACAAATCATACACGATTATTAGAAATAATTATTGATTCAAAAAAAAATAACACAAAAGAATATGATAAATTTATTAATCACATAGCAAAAGAAAATAAATCATTTATGAGATTTTTAAAATTTATAAGAATAACTAATTTAAAAAACATTAATTTTTTTGATAAAAAAACAACCAAAGAAATTACATTTATAACAGATCAATTAACTCAAAAATTTACAAATAAGAAAGTATTATACCAAAACTTAAATAAATCTATAATTATTAATAAAATTAATAATAAATCAGATAAAAATTCTATTAACTTTTTTGATAAAAAAGATGAGTTCAATAATTATATTAATAGTGATATAGTTAACAAGCTACTTAACACTAATCTAGACTTAACATTTAAAATTCAAAACGAAAAAAACAATATAAATCTTATTTACGAAAACCTCGTTTATTATCTCAATTTTTTAGAACTACCATGGTGGTCCTCATATTCAAACTTAAAGGAATTTAATATTGATTTAAAAAATAATTTTGATAAGAGTTTTTACAAAAAAATAGTTAATGATAAATCTAATCAATTAATTGCTAATTTTAATAACTATATAGTTGATTTAAACCTTAAAGAACTACAGAGCAAAATACTTAGCACAAATATTAAACTTTGTAATGAAAAAAAAGATGCTGCTTTCAATTTTAATAAAATAAAAAATGAGCCAATTTATAAACATCTTAGCTCGGACAATCTTACTGTTTTATTAATAAATTTAATATCATATAGGGATGACTATAAAATTGATATAATTAATAGTTTAAATTTAACACACATAGTAAATTTTTTAAGAAGAATATATATTTCACAGGGACTTGATCTTGAAAGATATAAATCAAATAATAAAAAAGATAATGAAAATTTTAATAACAGTATTTCATTAGTTAGTTTAAAGGAAAATTATAAAATTTATAAAAAAAATAAACCAAGCATAACAAATAATTTAACTCAATTAAATGAACAGTTTGAAATTAATGATAAATATTTTTTTGATTTAATAGAACAATTTTCAATTCATAGGAAAAAAATCACTTCAAATAAAACTAATCATAAAAAAAGTATTGATAAAGATGAATTGATTTTGTTTACTTACTTTACTTCAATCTTTAAAAATTTAGAACCTGAAAAAGTTTTACTCAAATTTTTTCATTTGAATAATTTTAAAAAAAATATATATTATCAGAAAGCAATCGATTTGCTTAACGAAGATAAAAAAATACATATTAATGCTTTATCAAAAAATATTATTAACCTCTATTATATCTTAAACAAAAATGATTTATATAACAACCAAGTTTTTAAAATATTAGTATCCTCAATGCTAACTTATTTCGAAGAAACCAACTCATATTCTGATGAAAAGTTTTTTTTATTTTTTAAATATTATTCAAAAGAAATTAATATTAATTATGAAAAGTTCATAAATAAAATATCAGCTTTACAGAAAATATATTTTAAAAATAAAGAACTAAATACTTTTTTAAACACTATAGTATACAATAATGAATTAGAATTTGAAAATAAAAAAACAGAAAATATTTTAAGTTTCTTTGATCTTGATAAAAAGAATAATAAGGATAATCAACATAAAAAAATCAGATTTGAAAATTTAGATAATATTTCTAAACTAGAAGATCTTGAAGACAATAGTGATCAAAAAATAAGTAAAAAAGAAATAGAAAACACTAATATTAGTAATGATGAAGCAAGAAGCAAAATAGAAACAGAAAATATTGAAAGTATTAATCAAGAAATCAGTAAAAAAGAAATAGAAAATGTTGATGAAAGTATTAATCAAGAAATCAGTAAAAAAGAAATAGAAAATGTTGATGAAAGTATTAATCAAGAAATCAGTAAAAAAGAAATAGAAAATATTGATGAAAGTATTAATCAAGAAATCAGTAAAAAAGAAATAGAAAATATTGATGAAAGTATTAATCAAGAAATCAGCAAAAAAGAACTAGAAAATATTGATGAAAGTATTAATCAAGAAATCAGTAAAAAAGAACTAGAAAATATTGAAAGTATTAATCAAGAAATCAGTAAAAAAGAAATAGAAAATGTTGATGAAAGTATTAATCAAGAAATCAGTAAAAAAGAAATAGAAAATATTGATGAAAGT
>Ga0160423_10001289_pt1 | contig 21012 bp, 21 predicted proteins | sample CRUFie14St8metaG_FD_108191 | JGI IMG/M metagenome (GOLD analysis project Ga0160423, IMG submission 108191) | Marine microbial communities from the Costa Rica Dome - CRUD Field 142mm St8 metaG | ecosystem: Environmental > Aquatic > Marine > Oceanic > Photic zone | place: Costa Rica: the Eastern... | reverse complement strand
GATGTAATCTACAATATTGGAGATGCAATAAACAAAATAGGATTTGGCCTAGTTGTTTATTCACTAGCAGTAGATCAATCTAAAGAAGCGTAAAGTTTAATTCTTTTATTTGAAAGCGGTTCAAATGAACCGCTTTTTTTATATAAAAATGACTGGTTATATTTTAGCTATGGTTGGTCTTTTTACCGCAGTTTCAGCTCTTATTAGCTTTATTACAACCCTTGATGTTGGTAATGCTATGGGTATGAAGATGTCAGAATTAACTGAAATGGGATCTATTGGAACTGCTATTTTATTCGGAATATTAAGTGACTTAGGAATGTGTCAATTTGATGAGATGATGGCTTTTCCAGATATGGGTGTGGAAACACTTAGACAGGAACTGGCGCTATGGGTGTATTATGATTATTTATATCAATTGTAGTTATCTTGGTGAACTAATACATTAATATAACAGTATATCAATTCCTATATGGATTAGCCTATACATTAGTAAAATGGATAAAAGCTTCATATTTACCTTTTGTGCCTCTTAATAAATAATTATAAAATAAAAAATTACTTTATCCATTTCTTTATAATGCGCTTTCTCAACTTTTTCCTCAAACGTTTAATAACAGATTCACGATCACCAATATTTCCACATTTAATAATTTCAGAATAAATCAGTCTACTATCTCTAAAAAATTTAAGTTCAAAGCTAATAGAAACAATATCTTCTCTATAAAGACCGAATAACCCACTTAGTCCAAGTGCTGTATGTAAATCGTCCTTGATTCCTGAAACCTTAAATCTACGATCAAATCCACGAACACTTAATAACAAATATGTATCAATGCCATTTTGATTTATCAATTTTACTATAGAATCTGAAATTAATACCAATGGTGATTGCCCTAGCTTCATTATATTTAAAGAAGGAACAGATTTAATATTATAAGAATTTAGCAACTCTGTTGTATTAATTTCTAAAGAATAACGATCTTCTAGCTTGTCTGTTTGAGCAATTACTAGGGCATTTGTCAAATTAAGTCTAATCTTTTTAATCTTCTGAGCAGATGCTGATATCGTTATTAACGCTAATAATAATGTTAATTTTTTCATATTTAAAAAACTTAAGACAAATATAGTATTATTGGACTTGAGAAAATATTTCACAAGCTATTTGAGAAACAATCGAGCAAGTTGTAAATCAATTTTCCTAGTAATTTTAATGTTTTCCTCGTTCCCCTGTACCATATTAATTTCAAATCCAGCCTCTTCTACTAAAGAAGAATCATCTGTTATACCTTCATGAAAAGGCAAATTATATGCCTCTAGAAGAATCTCTTTTTTGAAACATTGTGGAGTTTGAACAATATTGTAAAGCGATCGATCTACCGATTTTGAAGTGTCATTGTGTTGTATACGAAGAGACTCTTTTAACCCAATAACAGGTATTACAGACTCGTAATCTTTTAATGCCTCTATGCAATTTTCAATAGTGTTAAATGAAACTAAAGGTCTTACTCCATCATGAACAAGTATATAATTTCCTGAACAATAATCTAGGGTGTTTTTAATAGAATGGTATCTTTCCGAACCTCCTTCAACTATACGATGTGGAATTCTAAAATCACAAGAAGCTATTAATTCTTCCCAATAAAACATCCAGTCTTTAGGTATAGTAACAATAAGTTGAAATTTTGGATTAAAATGATAAAACTTTTCTAAAGTATGCATCAATATTGGTTTGTCATTAACCTCAATGAATTGTTTAGGCAAATCCGAGTTCATTCTCTTTCCTTTACCTCCAGCTGTAATTATTACTGTATAAAGAGACATAAATTAAAAATAATTTTGAGCTTAAAAATGAAACTTTTTTCGTGAAAAACAAAAGTGTTTAAATAATCACTTTAATTGATTTGCATCTTTATCAGCGGCTGCATTAAATTTTCTCTGCTTATACAACCAGAAAAACATCCCAAAAAACCCTAGGGAAAGACAAAAATAATTAAATAGGTTACCTATCATATCTGCTTCTAACAATAAAAAAGTCATTTGCATAAAATCACCTATTGCATAAAAAAAATCGGACAATGTCATAATACCACTTTTTATTCAATAAAAATAAAGCATTTTTTTAAATATTTAATTATATCAATTAATATTTAATTTTGACTCAATCAAGACGGTTAGGTCAATAAATTGTTTCACTGATAGAGCTTCTGGCCTTAAAGATAATAACTCGCTATCTATACTTTTATCCCTCAAAAAAGTTTTTAATGAATTTCTAATAGTTTTTCGTCTTTGATTAAAGCTTGCTTTTACTAGATTTTTAAATAGTTTTTCATTACATGGAAGCTTGTGATTTTTATTCCTTGTTAGACGAATAACACCTGATTTGACTTTCGGTGGTGGGTAAAAAACATCTTCATTAACTGTAAAACAATATTCAACATCATAATATGCTTGCATTAAAACAGATAAGATACCACGTTGCTTTGAACCCGGTGGCTCAGCAATCCTTAAAGCGACCTCACGTTGAAACATACCCATTATTTCAGGAATCTGATCCCTCATCTCCAAACACTTAAAAAGAATCTGAGTTGAAATATTGTATGGAAAATTCCCTACTACAGAAAAAGAATCTTTTCCCATAACCTTCACAAGATCTAAACTTAAAAAATCACCTTCTAAAATTTCACCCTCAAGTTCTCGATATTTATTCTTTATATACTTAATGCTCTCTGGATCAATATCAATTATCTTAATCTTTAAATTCTTCTCTTTATCTAGTAGAAATTTTGTTAGTGCTCCGGTCCCAGCGCCTAATTCCAAGACCCTATAGCAATCATTATGAAAACCATAAGTGTCTGCAATACGCTTGGATACATCCATGTCTTTGAGGAAATGTTGTCCAAGATGTTTCTTTGCTTTAACAATCATTTTTTAAACTCTTGTAAAACAGTTAACATTGTCCTAAATGCAGCAAAACTTCCATTGTATTTTAGAGAATGTTCTCTTTGTAAATCAGAAGAGTGTTCTTTTATATATCTATCATAATCTTCTTGATTTTTACAAAGATATGTGATAGCGAAAGTTAGTCCGCCTTCTTCCTCACCATGAACACGTGCGATTCTTGCCTCAAGAAAGCACCCTGTATTCATAACATCAGGAATATGCTTATTTTTCATCCAAGACACCCAATCCTCTTTGATAGATTTATCAATACTAACCGTAACGTTATATAATAGCATTTTTAAACATTAATGTTTTGAACAATTTTTCTTTTTGTTTACACTCTTTTGTAGCTTAAAGTTATGTTTTTTAATCAAATTGTTCTATTTTGTTTAAGTTATATCATTTTTTGTCATGAATAAAATATTGTCTTTTATATTCTTATTTTTAACACTGTCTACATTTAGCCAAACTTGGAGCGATGATATTGCTGAAATATTTTATGAAAAGTGTTCTAAGTGTCATCATAATGGTGGAGTAGCTCCTTTCTCTCTAATTACTTATGCAGAAACAAGTCCTTTAGCTACTGCTATATATGACGTTGTTAACAATAATGAAATGCCCCCTTGGCCTCCAAATAATAACTTTCAAAATTATTCACATGATCGATCTCTATCACCAGATGAAAAAACTAAAATTTTAGATTGGCTAGTTTCTGGTTATCCAGAAGGGAGCTCATCCAATACTCCTCCTCCTCCTATATATAATAATGGTTCAATTCTAGGTAGTGGCGATTTAGAAGTTCAAATCCCTACTTATATGAGTAAAGCTACCTCTAATGGAGATGACTACGTATGTTTTGCCTTACCATCAGGTTTGAGTCAAGATAGAATCATCAAAGCAATTGAAATTGTACCTGGAAATTATGAAATTGTTCATCATGTGTTGGTATATATTGACCCATCTAATTCTTCTGTTACTGATACGGTTGGCGGTGATTGCGCTAGCCCTAGTTCTTCAGGAGCGTCCTTGCTAGGAGGGTATACTCCCGGCAGCTCTCCATTAACATTACCTGCCTCTTCCGGCTTAAAGTTAGGAATGACTATCCCTGCTAATTCTCAAGTTGTACTTGGAATGCACTATCCTGAAGGCAGTTATGGCGAAATAGATAGTACAAAAGTTATTTTTCATTTCTACCCACCAGGCGAGACAGGGGTTAGAGAAGTTTATACAGAAAGACTTTTAGAAAATTGGAACTTTTATTTGCCACCTAATCAATTCACAACTGTAAATGCTCAAACTGGTCCAATTTCTCAAGATTACTCTCTTTTGAGTGTTTTCCCTCACATGCATTTATTAGGTCAAACTATTCAAGTTTATGGAATAGCCCCAAATAATGATACTTTAAAACTAATTGATATTCCTCACTGGGATTTTGAATGGCAAGATTTTTACTTTTATAAATTCATACAAAAGGCAGAAATAGGATCAATATTCTATTGTGAAGGCACCTATGATAACACCTCTGGTAATCTTCACAACCCTAATTCTCCTCCAATTACAGTCTACCCAGGACTAAACACATCTGACGAAATGATGGTAACTTTTATGCATGTTATGGATTATTCTCCAGGAGATGAGACATATAATTTAGATAGCCTAATGAATCAGAGTATAAATGAAATAACAGAAGAAGATTTAAATCCTATGAAATTCATTGTTTATCCTAATCCGTTTAGTAATAATTTAAATTTATACTCAAATACAATATCAATAGGAGACCAAATTTCAATCTCTATTTTTGATAAAACAGGCAAACATATCAGAAGACTAGTTTCAAATAAAATAGTTCAAGAAAATGAACTTCATATAATTTGGGACGGGAAGACAGATAAAAAAGAAATAGTAAGCCCAGGCCTTTATTTTATTTCGTCAAATATCAATGGATTACTTTCACACCAAACAATAATTAGACGTTAATTAAAAGCTTTTATAGCCTCCTTCACATCCATATTCTCTGAATTAATCACTTGATAAAAACCCTGTTCTCCCCATATTTGATTTGCAATTTCAGCTTTAATTCTCTGAGCAATTAATTTACTACTAGACTGAAATTCTTCTCTTTGTATTTCAAGTTTGTAATTTGATTCTGAAAAGTTTAAAAACATATTTAAAAGAGTACTTGTAACATTAAACTCCTCATTAAATTGTTTCGGAGATAGCCACTTATTACGTTTATCTTTAACATAAGAGAAAACAAAAGTTCTAAAAGCATTTAAACGCCTTAGCTCTGAATAAAAGGAACTTACTCCCAAAGTCTCATATGGCACAAAAATATCAGGCATTATACCCCCTCCACCATAAACTATTCTCCCCTTTGGTGTTATAAATTTTAAAGAATCAATAAATTGAGAGGAATCTATTAGATACATTTCTCCATTCTCATACCTGTTTATAACATCTTGATTATAGGAATCAAAGTCTCCTGAATAAGGCTTTTGAATACAACGACCAGTTGGAGTATAATAACGTGCTATCGTAAGCCTCAAATTACTGCCATCACTTAATTGCTTATCCTCTTGAACTAAACCTTTACCAAAAGATCTCCTCCCTATAATCAAACCTCGATCATTATCTTGAATTGCACCAGCTAAAATTTCAGAAGCAGAAGCAGTTTCTAGATTAATTAATAATACTAAGTCAACATCTATTAAAGGACTATTTTCGGTAGCATAATAAGTTTGTAATGGTGAGTTCTCTCCTTTTGTTTCAACAATAGGCTTACCAGCACCCAAAAAGAAATCAGCAATTTCAGTAGCTGCAGTTAAAACACCCCCTCCATTATCTCTAAGATCTAATATTAATTTTTTTAATCCTTGTTGTTTTAATTTAGATGCTAAAATTGAAAATTCTAGCGATGTAGAAACTGTAAATTGATTAATTTTTATGTAACCAACCTCCTTTGTTAACATATAAGCTGCAACAACAGATTCTATAGGTATAGAACCACGCTTCAATGATTTCTTGATTTTTTTATTTTCTCTAACAATAGTCAAAGTTACCTCTGTACCTTCAATGCCTTTCAATAAATTCATCACTTTTTCATTTGTGATGTTTCGCTCAAATTTTTTATTATTTACTGATATAATTTTATCTCCTGCTTTTAAACCATTAAGCATCGCGGGGCTTCCCGGAATTACATTAATAACACAAACAGTGTCGCGAAAAAGAAAAAAACTAATTCCTATGCCTCCAAACCTGCCTTGAGTCATCTCATTCATCAACTTAACTGATCGTGCTGGTATATAATGACTATGAGGATCTAATTTGTGAAGCATATCATTAATTGTAACTTCAAAAAGAGCATTAGAGTTTATAGTATCAACGTAACTGCTTTCTATTAAATCAATTATTTCATTAAACTTTTGATTATTTGACTCACAACCCTTTTCTACAGAATAATTAATGATTATTATAATGAACATGATAAAAATCCAATATAAAAATTGAATTAAATATGATGTAAACTTATTAGTCTTCATCGAAAGGATTTTCTATTTGCTCAACTTCAATACCAGCATCTCTTAAAAAAGTAATCCCACTAGTATCCTTATATGCATCAATGAAGACGACTCGTTTTATACCAGATTGAACAACAAGCTTACTACACTCCTTACATGGAGACAATGTCAAATATAGAGTTGCATCTTGACAATTATGAGTAGACTTTGCTACTTTCAAAATTGCATTTGCTTCAGCATGAAGAACATACCAAAGTGTTTCACCTTCGGATGACTCACAAGAATTGTTAAATCCACTTGGTGTACCATTATACCCATCAGAAATTATCATACCATCTTTGACAATTATAGCTCCAACTTTTTTTCGTGTGCAATGAGATAATTCAGACCACGTCTTAGCCATCCTTAAGTATGCCTTATCATACCTTAGTTGTTTTAAATCTCTCATTTTTTTAATTATACCCCAAAAATAAAAAACTCTATTCTCTATAAAAAACTTAACTAAAAGAATTAAAGATTACATAGTAAACTTATATCCTACACCTCTAATAGAATGAAAATATTTTGGGTTTTTTTGATCTTCCTCAAAAATTTTACGGAACTTCAATATGAAATTATCTATAGTTCTAGTTGTTGGGAAATGATTTTTTCCCCAAACATTGTCTAATATTTCTGTTCTAGGAATAACTTGCCCTTCCTTTTTAATAAAGAGCTGAATTAACGCAACTTCCTTCTTTGACAAACTATATTTTTCTTTTGTTGATTTTTTAATAACTTCAAAAGTTTTAAAATCAACAATTAAATCACCAATATTAATCTGATTGGATTTATGTTTCTCGCTTTTTTTGCTTATTAAAACTGATACACGTAGCAACAACTCTTCTAGATCAAATGGTTTAGATATATAATCATTTGCTCCAAGTTTCAAACCCTTTATACGATCTGAAGTTGTTCCTTTTGCAGACAAAAATAATATGGGCACATTTGATTTTTGGCGTATCTTTTCACACAAATCAAAGCCACTGCAACCAGGTAACATAACATCTAAAATAATTAAATCAAAAAAGATGGGTTTTAGGAAGCACTCTTTAGCACTTTCTCCTGTGTTAAAAACAGTAACATCATAACCCTCAAGTTGAAGGTTTAATCGAATAATTTCTGATAAACTTGACTCATCTTCTACAAGGCAAATTTTATACATTTTTTATGTTTTTAGAATAAAAATACGTATTCAAAAAGCTTTTTTAATTAAATAAAAGATAAAATGAACATTTCGTTGATAAATAAATTTCTTTTTGTAGATAAATAAATTTCTTTTTTTAAAAAATCAAGTAGCTTTACTCTTCATTTATTCTTGAACAAAAAAACAACCACAAATGAGTGAGAAAAAAATAAAATCAGCCCTAATATCAGTATTTGATAAGACTGGTCTAGAGCCCATTATAAAAGAACTAAATAAAAATAATGTTACTATTTATTCAACAGGTGGTACACAAAAGTTTATAGAAGAATTAAAGGTCCCTGTTCTTGGAGTAGAAGACCTAACATCTTATCCTTCTATATTAGGTGGACGTGTAAAAACATTACACCCCAAAATTTTTGGTGGCATTCTAAATAGAAGAGGAGTAGATAATGACAAAAAAGATTTGCGAAAATTTGACATCCCTCAATTAGACTTAATTATTGTGGATTTATATCCTTTTAAACAAACTGTTGCTTCTGGAGAAAGCCACGACGCGATTATAGAGAAGATAGATATTGGGGGCATTTCATTAATTAGAGCAGCAGCAAAAAACTACAAAGATGTATTTGTTGTATCTTCAAAAAAACAATACTCACATTTCTTAGAGATGATCTCCTCTAATAATTGTATCACGAATATTGATGAAAGGAAAATTTATTCAATAGATGCTTTTGAAATATCATCAGAATATGACACCCATATCTTCAATTATTTAAATCAAGGGGAAAAAGAGGTTTTCAAACATAGCATTGTCGAAAATCAAAATTTACGCTATGGAGAAAACCCACATCAAAAAGGCGTTTTCTTTGGTAAACTAGATACACTATTTGATAAATTAAATGGGAAAGAAATATCATATAATAATTTATTAGATATTGATTCTGCTGTTAACTTAATGGAAGAATTTAAGTCTGAAGACCCAACATTTGCAATATTAAAACATAATAATGCATGTGGTTTAGCTACTCGAGAAACATTAGCTCAAGCATACGAAGATGCACTTGCTGCGGATCCAGTTAGCGCTTTTGGTGGTATTCTAATTAGCAACTGTACAATCGATTTTAAAACTGCCAATGAGATTAACTCTCTTTTTTGTGAAGTCGTTATTGCACCTAAGTACGAATCGGAAGCACTAAAAATCCTAAAGAGTAAAAAGAATCGGATTATATTAATCCAAAAGAATCTAAAATTGCCAAAAAAACAATTTAGAACTGTTTTAAATGGTGTTCTCGAACAAGATAAAGACTTAATTACAGAGACTGAATCAAACTTAAATATGATTACTAATTTAAAGCCAAATCAAAGAGAAATTACAGATTTAATATTTGCAAATAAATTAGTGAAGCACACTAAATCAAATACTATTATTCTTGCAAAAAACAGACAACTTCTAGCTAGCGGCACTGGCCAAACTTCTCGTGTTGACGCCCTCCGTCAGGCAATAAATAAAGCAAAGTCATTCAATTTCGATTTAAATGGATCTGTAATGGCTTCTGATGCCTTCTTTCCCTTCCCTGATTGTGTTGAAATCGCAGGAGAAGAAGGAATAAGTAGTGTCATTCAACCAGGGGGTTCAATAAAAGACAATTTATCGATTGATTATTGTAATGAAAATAAGATTTCAATGGTATTTACTGGGAATCGTCACTTTAAACATTAAAATACTTTTTTTTAGTTAAAAAAATAGTATTTTCACTAGAAATAGAAATTTACTTATCAGGCAAAAAAAATGGGACTATTTAGCTTTTTAACTCAAGAAATTGCAATAGATTTAGGAACGGCGAACACTCTAATAATAATGAATGACAAGGTCGTTGTAGACGAACCTTCTATTGTGGCAAAAGACATTAAATCAGATAAAGTAGTAGAAGTTGGTAAACGTGCACAACAAATGCATGGAAAAACACATGAGCTTATTAAAACTGTTAGGCCATTAAGAGACGGTGTGATCGCAGATTTTCAAGCGGCTGAAAAAATGATCCGCGAAATGATTAAAATGATTGGACTAAAGAAAAGCTTATTTAATCCTTCATTAAGAATGGTCATCTGTATTCCATCTGGGATAACAGAGGTAGAGAAACGTGCAGTTAAAGATTCGGCAGAACATGCTGGAGCTAAAGAAGTCTATTTAATTCATGAACCTATGGCAGCAGCAATTGGAATTGGTATTGATGTTGTTGAGCCTATGGGAAATATGATTATTGATATTGGTGGAGGCACTTCAGAAATTGCTGTAATAGCATTAGGAGGAATTGTAACTGATAAGTCCATCCGTGTTGCTGGTGATGATTTTACAAAAGATATTGAAGAATATATGCGTCGACAACATAACATATTAGTTGGTGAACGAACTGCAGAGTCAATAAAAATAAATGTAGGTGCTGCATTACCAGAATTAGAAAACCCTCCTGAAGATTTTGCTGTTCAAGGAAGAGACTTGATGACAGGAATACCTAAAGAGATTGTGATTTCTTACTCAGAAGTTGCTCACGCTTTAGATAAAACTATATCAAAAATAGAAGAAGCAATATTAAGTGCATTAAATGATACACCGCCTGAACTTTCTGCTGACATATTTAAAACTGGAATTTATTTAGCAGGCGGGGGGTCAATGTTAAGAGGTCTTGATAAAAGAATTCAAATAAAGACAAAACTTCCTGTCCACATTGCAGAAGATCCCCTGAGAGCAGTTGCAAGAGGGACTAGTATAGCATTAAAAAATATTAATAAATTTCAATTCTTAATACGGGACTAATATAATGTAATACTCTTATTAATAGAAATAGTGAAAATTGAAATATGCGTAATTTTATTGCATTTATTAAACGTTTTCGAGTTTTTTTATTCTTTGCATTATTGCAAGGGATAACATTCTCTATCTATTTTTCCTATCTCCAGTTCCCAAAATACCAATACCTAACTTCAGCATCTCTTTTTTCTGGTAATATTTTAAAGCTAAGAAATAATTTAACAAAGCATTTCTACTTAAACTACAATAATTCTATTTTACAAAAAGAAAATATTGCTCTAATGGATAGTATTCCGTCTAGCTTCATTAAACTAGATAATGGTCTTGTTAAAATCAATGATACCATTTTTAATTATCAATACGAATACACTCCTGCAATAGTTATTAACTCCACACATGATAAACGAAATAATTATTTCACTCTAAATGTTGGTTCAAAACAAAACATAGAGCCCGGTATGGGTGTCTTTTCAAGCAATGGTGTAGTTGGAATGATCCATAACTGTAGTGAACACTTCTCTGTAGTTAAATCTTGTCTTACAAAAGATATAAATATTGATGTTATGGTTGAAGAAACTGGAGATTTTGGTTTGCTAAAATGGGATGGGAGAAATTCTAAATATGGCACATTGTGGGGCATTTCTAATGATAGTAAAATTAAAAAAGGGTCAAAAATTATTACTCGCGGAGGAGGAAAAATATTTCCTCGAGGAATAATTGTAGGCAGAGTGTTTAAAAAACAAGTAGTTGAAGGAAAACCTCTTTGGGATATTAGTGTGAAATTTTCTGAAAATTATAATTCTCTTCAAAGGGTTTATATTATAAAAAATCTTCTGAAAAAAGAGCAAGAAAAATTAGAAAGTGACACCCCTATAAATAAAGCTAAATGAACTTATTAATTATACATAGCATTCGTTTTTTCGCCATTTTAATTATCCAAGCACTAATTTTAAATCAAATCGAAATCGGTAGCGGAATTCAGCTAATGGTATATCCTCTTTTTATTTTTCTTCTCCCTGTTGAATTAAATATTATTTATTTGCTTTCAATATCCTTTATTCTTGGTATGTCGATAGATTCTATTTGCAATACATATGGAATTCACACATCTGCACTTTTATCTTTTGCATACTTAAGGCCAATAATATTTAAACTTTTCATTCCTAGAGATGGTTATGACCCTATAGTGGAAACAAACATTTTTACATTAGGATTTAGATGGTTCATTAAATGTTTTGGCACTCTTCTTTTCATCCATCATTTATGGTTCTTCTTGGTTGAAATATTCAAAATAAACGAACTTTTTTTTGTCCTCCAAAAGGTTTTCCTCAGTACTCCAATATCCTTTCTTATTTGTATCTTATTACAATTTCTTTTCATAAAAAAATCAAATGAAATTTGAAAACCGAAAATATGTTCTAATTTCTATTTTGATTCTTATTGGGATCATATATATTCTGAAATTGTTTTATATGCAAGTTATAGATGAAAGATGGAAATTAAGAGCTCAACAAATTGCAGAAAAAAAGAGAGATATTATTCCTCCAAGGGCAGTAGTTTATGATCGAAATGGTAACAAAGTTATCTCTAACAAAACATATTATAACTTAATGATGGTAGAAAATAATATTAAAAGTTTAGACACCATTGCTTTTGCCAAATTAATCGGGCGATCTGTTCAAGAAGTAAAAGAACGTTTTATATCTATTGTTAAGGGAGAAGGAAAATATACTAACAAACACACTGGTAAGACAACCTCTAACTATCAAAAAATAAGAGCCTATCCATTCCTTAAAGAACTAACTTCAGAGGAAATGTCTAAAATTGCTCCTCACCTTTGGAAGTATCCAGGTTTTTATGAAGAAGTAACCAGCATGAGGCACTACCCTTATTCAAATGGTGCAAATATCTTAGGTTATTTATCAGAGGTAAATCAAAAAGAAATTAATAGTGACCATTTTTACAAGCCAGGAAGCCGAATAGGTCGCTCGGGTATTGAAAAATATTATGAGAAAGATTTTAGAGGTAGAAAAGGTATAAAATACATTGTTACATCAGCATTAAATAATACCGTTGGATCATTTGAAAATGGCAAATATGATACTATTGCAGAACAAGCTAATCCTATACATCTAGGGCTTGATGTTGAGCTTCAAGCTTATGGTGAAACGATACTCAAGAATAAGAAAGGTTGTATAGTTGCTATTGAGCCAAGCTCAGGTGAAATTTTAGCCCTGGTTTCTTCACCAAATTATGACCCAAACCTTCTTGTAGGTAATCGTAAAATAGTTGAAAATTATCCTGCTCTAATAAAAAATAAAGACAAACCATTATTCCCAAGACCTTTAGCTTCAGAGTATATGCCTGGGTCAATACTAAAACTTATACAATCATTAATCGGCATGCAAGAAGGTGTAATAACAAAGAATTCAAGTTTTAACTGTAATCAAAATATTGTTGGTTGTCACGATCATCCAACAGCAAAAAATGTTGCAGAGGCAATACAAGTATCTTGTAACCCATATTATTATGCTTCTGTAAAAAGAATCATTCAACAAGGGAAGAAAAGAAATAATTTTGAGGACTCAGAAGTTGGTCTTAATATTTGGGCTAAATATATGAACAGCTTTGGCTTAGGAGTATATCTTGATACTGATCTTATAGGAGTAAAGCCTGGAGTGATACCTAATTCTAAATACTATGATAAGTGGTATGGTCACAATAGATGGAAATTTTCAACAATACGATCTATCTCAATTGGACAAGGAGAAACACAACTAACACCTTTACAATTAGCAAATATCGCGGTAATTATTGCTAATCGAGGATGGTACTATACCCCTCATATTGTCAAGTCTTTAGGAAATAAAGGCCCTTTAAAAAAGTTCCTCAAAAAAAACAAAACAATGGTAGATGAAATTTATTTTGAACCTGTAATTGAAGGGATGAGACGTGTTGTAAATGAGCCAGGAGGAACTGCGCGATTAGCAAATATTGATGGTGTCACAGTATGCGGAAAAACAGGTACTGTCGAAAATTATAAGGGTAAAATAAAACAACCAAATCATTCTGCATTTATTGCCTTTGCCCCAAAAAAAGAGCCAAAAATCGCCATCTCAGTTTTTGTTGAAAATGCCGGGGGTTACGGTGGCACTTGGGCTGCTCCGATAGCTAGCTTAATGATTGAAAAATATTTATTTAAAAAAATAATAAGTTCAGACAAAGAAGAAAAGGTTTTAACTGATAAATTTCCCACACCAAAAAAATAATGAGAAAAAATCAACCTTTAGCAGCTAATTTTGATTGGATATTACTGTTTATGTATATTGCAATTTTATTTATTGGTATATCCACTATATATTCTGTCGCATATAACCCTAATCACCCTAATGTTTTCGATTTTTCACAAAAGTATGGTAAACAAATATTGTGGACTGTCATCTCCCTTTTCTTAGGCCTCTGCGTTTTCCTTATTGATTCTGATATCTATAAAAAATTCGCTTTACCTATATATTCTTTTGTTATTTTTCTATTAATTATTGTTCTTTTAATGCCTCCTATAAATGGAGCTAGAGCATGGTTAAGTATTGGTTCTATGGGTATACAGCCTGCTGAATTTGCAAAAATTGGAACAGCTATTATTCTTGCTAAATATTTAAGTCTTGTTAACCTAGATCAACAAAACAAAAAAATCATTTTAATTTCAAATGCCATTATTTTAATTCCAATGGCTTTAATAATTTTACAACCAGATGCTGGTACTTTTATTGTTTTCACGTCATTCTTGTTTGTATTATATAGAGAGGGTGTCTCTTATGACCCTATAATAATATCTCTTTTAAAAATAGTGCCATTTAGATTGCTTCATTATAAGCGAACATGGTTAGGCACACATTTTATTCCAATATTATTTGTTGTAATTTTCTTGAGTATAACAACACTTCTTGTTAGCAATCAAAAAATCGTTTTAAATTTTGACGATAAGAAAGAAATCTCTGGGTATTGGGGTATGATTCTTTTTCTCACTTCATTCTGTTTAATAGCTTATTTCTTTCTTCGCTACTTATTCCCAAAACGTGAAAGAAAAAGAGCTCTCTCAATTTCAATAATAGGTTTTTTTCTAGCTCTAGGTATATCTTCAACTGTTAATTATACTTTTCAAAAGCTACCTAACCATCAAAAAGAAAGAATAGAACTCGTACTAGGTTTGCGTGAAGATCCAGACGGCGATGATTATAACCGTAATCGAGCAATGGCGGCAGTAGGGTCTGGAGGTTTCTTTGGTAAAGGATATAAAAATGCTATTGTATCCAGTGTAAAAACAAATCATGTTCCTGAAAGTGAAACTGATTTCATATTCTGTCCATTTGCAGAAGAATGGGGGTTTATAGGCTCTTTTTTTCTCGTCAGTTTATATATATCAATGATTTTAAGAATTATATTTATTGCCGAAAGACAAAAAGCTGCTTTTAATAGAATCTATGCGTATTCTGTGGCCATGATTCTATTTTATCACTTTACAATAAATATTGGTATGAATATTGAATTTTCACCAGTTATTGGAATTCCCCTTCCTTTTTTTAGCTACGGAGGATCCTCAATGATGTCATTCTCCATTATGATTTTTATTTTATTAAAACTTGATAGCCAAAGGAAGGATGTTCTTAATTAGATAGTTTGAATTTTGGTTTTACATGACTAGATTGAAAATGTTTCCTTTTTTTTATTTTTACATCATCATAAAAATATTATGACAAAAACACATCATCTAAAAAAACAATTTAAAAAGAAAACAGCAAGAAGAATTACTGCTTCAATATGGTTTTTTTCATTATCCCCTGTTTTTCTTTTAGCATTCCTTTTTTTAAAACAACCTGAAGAGGAACTACCATCTATAGAGATGTTGGAAGATCCTCCAGAAATGCTAGCATCAATCATTCTTGCTGATGATGGAAATAAGGAGCTGGGTCGCTATTGGCACGTAAATCGAACTAATGTAGAGTATAAAGATATTTCTCCATATATTTTTGATGCTCTAATATCAACAGAAGATGAACGCTACTTAGAGCATCCTGGAATAGATTTAAAAGCAGTAGCTAGAGCAGCAATAAATGTTGGAGGGGCTGGAGGGGCATCAACAATATCACAACAATTAGCTAAATTAATCTTCACACTCCAAGAAAGATCACGCAAAAAAAAATTAAGAGCAGAAGGAAAAACAGATACATCACCAAAAGGTAGGATGAGTATAATACAAAAAAGAATTAATGAAAAAATAAAGGAGAACATAATAGCTATTAGACTTGAGTCAAGATATACAAAAGAAGAAATTATGACAATGTATTTGAATCAATTTGATTTCTTGTATAATGCCGTAGGTATCAAAAATGCAGCAAAGGTATATTTTAATAAAAGACCAATTGATTTAACGAAAAATGAAGCAGCAATGCTTGTTGGTATGTGTAAAAACCCTAGCTTATACAACCCGTATACATATCAAATTAAAGATTATCGATCTAGAGCAGCAAAAAGACATAACATTTCTTTAGCAGAAGTTAAAAAATCTCAAATAAAAGAAATAAAAACTGAAGATAGCCTGAGAGCAATACAAAGAAGAAATCAAGTTTTATTCCAATGGAAAAGAAATACTTTAAATTCTAATCAAGCATTAAAACATCCACTTTCTAAAGAGGAATATGATTCATTAAAAAGTCTCCCTATTCATACTAATTACCAAGTAGTCGATCACAAAGAAGGATTAGCTCCTCACTTCAGAGAATCCTTAAGAGCAGAACTCCAAATTCTTTTCAATAAGAAAGACGAAAATGGATCTTTAATTTATAAGAACGAAAATGGAGAATCTTATAATCTATACAAAGATGGACTAAAAATATATACCACAATCAATATAGAAATGCAAAGATATGCTGAAGAAGCATTAAAAAGACATTTAAAGGAAGACCTTCAACCTGAGTTTAATAAAAACAATCGGAATCTTAGAAATTTCCCTTTTACAAATCAAATTTCTAATAATATGGTTGAGAAGTTAATGAACTCTGGAAGAAAAAATTCTGAACGATACCGATCTTTAAAAACAAAAGGATTGTCAGAAAAAAATATTAGAAAAAACTTTGATTTAGAAGTCCCTATGAAAATATTTTCATGGAATGGTGATATTGATACAATAATGACACCAAATGATTCTATCAAATATTATAAAGGAATTTTAAGAGCTGGACTTATCTCTATTGAACCTATGACAGGTTTTGTGAAAGCATGGGTAGGTGGAACAGACTTTAAACACTTTGCTTATGATCATGTCAAACAAGGAACTAGACAAGTAGGGTCAACTATAAAACCATTTGTATATGCTACTGCAATAACTATGGGGGTAGTTAATCCTTGTACTACGTTCCCCTACGGTTCTTCCGCTTGCATTGATGTCTTCGAAGGTGATAGAATAACTAAACAATGGTGCCCAAAAGGAACACTTACACCCAAGTCTAAAATAGACCCTTCTGTATCTTGGTGCTTATCAAATTCAAATAATCCTGGAACAGTACTAGTAATGTCTAAAATGGGGGGACAAGCTGGACCAAAAAATATTTCTAAACTTCTAAAAAATTTAGAAATAAATTTAAGACCTGAAGATGAAGTGCCTTCTATGTGTCTTGGAGTAATGGATCTTTCTCTTTTTCAAATGACAGGAGCACAAGCAATGTTTGTAAATAATGGCATCTATGTTAGGCCATCAACAATTTTAAGAATAGAAGATAGAAATGGGAATGTAATATACAACTCCAAACCTTACACAAAAGAAGTATTAAACTCTAGTGATGCATATGTAACGTTAAATATGATGAAGGGAGTTATTCAGGCAGGGACAGGGGCTAGCCTGAGAGGAAGCAGAAAGTGGGGTGGTATAACTAACCCTACAGCAGGAAAAACTGGAACTACTCAAAACAACTCTGATGGATGGTTTTTTGGGCTTACACCTGAACTTGTTACTGGTGTTTGGGTCGGTGCTGAAGATAGGGCTGTTAGATTTAAATCTATGGTTTGGGGGCAAGGGGCTAGAATGGCTTTGCCTATTTATGGTTACTATATGCAAAAAATATATAATGATTCTAAAATCAAAATTTCTACTGAAGATTTTAAAATCCCAATAGATTTTGATCAAAGCAAATACTATTGTGATGATTCAGAAAATAATACTAATGAAGAAATAATTTTTTAATTAAAAATGAATAAAGTAAAAAAAAACAAACAAGAAGCATTAATTGGCATCAAAGATAATATGACTATTATGCTTGGTGGTTTTGGTTTATGCGGAATACCTGAAAATTCAATTTCACAACTAGCTAAAATGGGTGTTACTGGCTTAACATGTATATCAAACAATGCTGGTGTCGATGATTTTGGTTTAGGGCTTCTTCTGCAAAGAAAACAAATAAAAAAAATGATCTCCTCTTATGTAGGTGAGAATGACGAATTTGAAAGACAAATGCTTTCTGGAGAGCTTGAAGTTGATTTAATTCCTCAAGGTTCACTAGCAGAGAGATGTAGAGCTGGCGGGGCGGGTATCCCTGCATTTTATACCCCAGCAGGTTATGGTACTGAAATATCAAAAAATAAAGAGGTACGTCAATATAATGGTAAACCACATATACTAGAAACAGCATTGACGGCTGACTTTGCAATTGTTAAAGCATGGAAAGGTGATACTTTCGGAAATTTAATATACAAGGCAACAGCTAGAAATTTCAACCCTATGATGGCAATGGCTGGGAGGATAACTATCGCAGAAGTAGAAGAACTTGTCCCTGCAGGAAAATTAGATCCAAATGAAATTCACACCCCAGGTATTTTTGTTCAACGTATTTTTCAAGGAAAAAAATTCGAAAAACGAATAGAACAACTCACAACAAAATGAAAATAATTTAGAATATTAAAATTTAACTCTCTATAAAATGAGTCTAGACAAAATTGGTATAGCAAAAAGAATAGCACAAGAACTAAATGATGGATGGTATGTGAATCTTGGAATTGGCATTCCAACATTAGTTGCAAATTATATCCCTCCTGGAATAGAAGTTGAATTTCAATCAGAAAATGGGATTCTTGGTATGGGACCTTTTCCATTTAAAGGAGAAGAAGATGCTGATTTAATAAACGCAGGGAAACAAACGATTACAGCTAGAGATGGTGCCGTATATTTTGACTCCGCAACATCATTTGCAATGATTCGTGGCCAGCATGTTCAGCTAACAGTGCTTGGAGCAATGGAAGTTTCACAAAACGGTGATATAGCTAATTGGAAAATCCCGGGCAAGATGGTTAAGGGTATGGGAGGAGCAATGGACTTAGTAGCTTCAGCTGATAACATTATCGTTGCTATGATGCACACTAATAAATCCGGTATATCAAAACTCTTAAAAAAGTGCACGCTTCCTCTTACTGGTGTTAGTTGTGTTAAAAAAATTGTCACAAACCTAGCCGTACTTGACATAAAGGAAAATAAATTTCATCTTGTGGAAAGAGCACCTGGTGTCTCTGTTGAAGAAATTAAAAAGGCAACTTCCGGTGATTTAATTATTCCCAAAAGTGTTCCTGAAATGAAGATCTAAGTTATTAATTATCCTATTTTTTTTGATAAGAATTTTAAAATTCAATTTTAGTAACTTAAAACATAACTATTACTTCTTTTAATCTATATATAAAGAATTAGTTTTTATATATCTATAAACCCCCTCTTCTAAAAATTTTCTAATGTCTTTCTTATGAAGAATGCTATCTCTAATATGAGTAGATGATATTTTTATTAAAGGCGCATCTTTAAAAAAAAATACATTTTTATGATTTAACAACGAATTTATTTTTGTGTTTTCTTTATCAAATTCTTCAATTCTGTTTTGACGAGGATAAACATATATCTTATAATACATTAATATCTCTTCATAATTAAACCATTTGTAAAAACTTCTTAGATTGTCTTCCCCCATCAATATACAAAAAGTGTTCTCCTTGTATTTTCGTTTTAAGTGTTTTAATGTATTTATAGTATAATTTGGTTTTGACAAACCAAACTCAACATCTAACGCTTTTATATTTTTAACGCCCTTTATTGCAGTATTAACGATTGTTAAACGAATTTCTTCAGCTAATAATATCTCACTATCTTTATGAGGGCTTTGAGGAGAAACAACTAGCCATACTTGATCTAGATTCGTATTTTCAACAAAATATTTTGCAACATTTAAATGACCAACATGAATGGGGTTAAATGATCCGAAATACAAACCAATCTTCATTGTTTAACTATAAAATCTTTAATCAAATCTTCTGCTTGCTTACAAGCTTCTAACAAATCATTATTTACAAGTATGAAATCGAATTCTGAAGCGAAAGAAAGCTCTTTTCTTGCCTTAGCCATTCTCTGTTTAATCTTTTCTTCACTCTCTGTCTTTCTTAGACGAAGACGAGTCTCTAAATCTTGATAGCTTGGTGGTTGAACAAATATTGCCAAAGCATTCTTTTGAAATTCTTTTTTCAAATTAAGACCTCCTATAACATCAACATCAAAAATAACTGTTTTACCAGAATTCCAAATACGATTAATCTCTGACTTAAGAGTTCCATAAAAATTATCCCGGTATACTTCTTCCCACTCAATAAACTCGTCTTTTCTAATTAATTCTTTAAATTTATCTTTTCCCAAAAAATAATATTCTTTTCCATCTTTTTCATTCCCCCGTGGTCCCCTACTGCAAGCTGAAATAGAAAACTCCAAGTTTAATCCCTTAGATAATAGATGATTTACAATACTCGTCTTTCCTGCTCCAGATGGGGCAGAAAAAATAACACACTTGCCTTTTTTTATCATTTTAATTAAAGGGTATTTAAAACTTGTTCTTTAACCTTTTCAAGATTTTCTTTCATGTTAACAACTAACTTCTGCATATCAGCATGATTGCTTTTACTTCCTAATGTATTTATCTCTCTGCCTATTTCCTGACTTATAAAACCTAATTTCTTTCCTGGGGAGGCTTCCTTCATAGTATTAATGAAATAATCCAAATGATTTGAGAGCCTCATTTTTTCTTCAGCAATATCTAATTTTTCAATATAAAATATTACCTCCTGTTCTAAACGATTGGCATCATGATTGAAAGTATTTTCCTCCAAACTATTTTTAATCCGATTTTTAATTATATCTATTCGCTCTTTCTCAAATTTTGGAACTTTCAACAAAAAGTCACGAATATTATTTATCCGTTTTAGTAATTCAACTTCTAAATCTTCACCCTCCTTCCTTCTATAATGATTCAAATTTTCTATGGCCTCGTTAATTATCTTGAACAAAATATTTTTTTCCTCTTTTACCAAGTCGTCTGGAGATGAAGCATAAACATCTGGCATCTTTAATATTAATGACAGATAATCTTCGGAAGACTCGCCTAAATCATTATTTAATTCTTTCAATTCTTTGTAATACAATTTCACTAGTTCTTTGTTTATTACTAAGGGTTTTTTCGCTCCTAAAGACTCTATACTAATAT
>Ga0160423_10001288_pt1 | contig 21013 bp, 19 predicted proteins | sample CRUFie14St8metaG_FD_108191 | JGI IMG/M metagenome (GOLD analysis project Ga0160423, IMG submission 108191) | Marine microbial communities from the Costa Rica Dome - CRUD Field 142mm St8 metaG | ecosystem: Environmental > Aquatic > Marine > Oceanic > Photic zone | place: Costa Rica: the Eastern... | reverse complement strand
TGTGAGCTGGCCAAGAAATTCCCATCATATCCATGTTGATGTAAAATTTCAATTCTTTGTCTTGAGGAAGACAATAATCACAATCATTGTTAGCAAAAGCGTTGCTTCCACGTAGACCTTCTTCTTCGCTTGACCACAGCGCTAGGAATGTATCACATTCGAATGTCAGGTCAACAAATGCCCTAGCATACATCATCATTGATACTGTACCTGCAGTATTGTCATACGCCCCTTCGTATGTACCTCCTCCAGGTGGACCTCCAGGCGGTGCAATGTCCATGTGCGCCCCCATACCTTGAACGCAGGTGTCGTCAGTGCCGCGCTTCCATGCGATAACATTGAGGCTTTCTGGTTGGGCTAAATTACCGTGACCTGTTACTCTTAGCAAGTGTGTTTCATATCCTAAGCCTTCAAAATGACCTTTGAAATATTCAGCAGCACGCTCGTAAAATGGATTTCCAGTACCCATCCAGCGATTGACATATCCACCGCATTGTGTAGTATCAGCACAAACACTAGTGATGAAATCCATCTTTTCGAACCATTCTGCACCAGTTATGATTGGCGTCCCTTCTCCTACTTCGATCTGAATTACTTCAGAGCGACCAGATGAATCCATGAATGTAATATTGAGATTGGTAGAGTAGGGTGTAGTCAATATTTGACCGAAAACCATCTCATCTTCAGCCATAATGGTGTGAGACTTGATGTACGTTCCATTTACAAATAGGAGGGCATCGGCTTCAGTCATGATTGCATTACCATTACCTTCTAAGGTAAACGAGGTGAATTCACCAGCCTTTGCAACTGCGTTACCAGGAGTAAGGAAGTTAATGGTGAGATTTTCATCGGCCTTGACTACAGATTGTTCTTCTTCACCGAAACACCCAGAAATAGGTGCAATAATGAATATCCCCGTCAAAATTACTGCAACCAATGGGCGGTTCATATTAGGGGCTACAGCCACTTATTCTTCAATATGATGGGGTTATATGCAACTCGTGTGCGATTAACGTTAATTTGGGTCTTAATAGAAGCATGAACACTATCTTTCTACGAAAATCGATTATAGTATGGATAGCCAAAATGCCAATATGGAATTTGCTTACTACTCGATAGCATTGATTGTCGGTTTTTCAATGACAAGATGGATTACCGAGAATTTCAAATTCCATGTCAGAAATCAGAAGATTTGGCTTCACCATTGGATTGTTGCTTCTATGGCTATGGCTGTTATCCTATATCTCGAATACGAATCGCCACTAATATGGGGTGCTCTTACTGGAGTTGCCTTGGAAGGATTAGGCAGAAAAAACTGGTCGATTCGCAGGAAGTAGGATGCTAAACGCACTCCTTCGAGTTAGATTAGAGTGCGGATAGCGGGAATCGAACCCACGACATGAGGTTGGAAACCTCAGGTGATAACCACTTCACCATATCCGCGTAACAACCCCTCCGAGGGAGTCTTATTCTTAGCCAATTCGGTCAGAATTGGGGAGGTGACCTGCCAAAGAAATTATGTTCGTGAGTGTATGATGCAGAACGCTGTTGCATCATTTCAGCCCTTCTTGCAGCTCGTTTCTTCTTCGATGAACTCATCGCATTCAGACCCAAACCTAGAATCAGTAAGAGACATACACCTACTGCTGTTAATTCTTGCATGTGGTCTTCAAGGATGAATGCTTTTTCAGCATCTGAAAATGTATCACCCCTCGATGAATTGATTGACTCGATTGATACCGTAAAGAAGGCTAGTGATGAAGTTGAACCTATTTCTCTAGTTTCAATTACAGAAATAATTTCACCAGTTTCTTTTATGTTACCAGCAAAGGCCACGGTTTCTTGACCTTCGGCATCGATAGGTATGACTTGAGTTCTAAGGCTAGAATCTATTGCATTCATCGCTTTCCAATCGATTCTGATGGTTAGATTATTTTGTATCAAATTTGTTATTGTGCAAGTGAACCTTAGCAAATCATCATCGGATATGTCGATTTGAAATGTACTTGGTGTGCAAGTAAAATCTACTTCTGCAACGTTTCGCTGTGGGTCTAATGGCCAATGATCAGGTAATTCTGCGCCAACCGAGTTGTTGTCGCCAAATCCATCATTGTCTGAGTCGACATGCTGGGTATGCAAATCTGGGAATTCGTCGCCCTCATTAGACCAGCCATCATAATCATCGTCCAAGCATCCTACTCTATCGATTGAAGAATAACCATATTCATTCGGACAATCATCACCCTCGAAACCATCTGGATTGTCGCCATAGCCGTCGTCATCAGAATCTAACCATTGAGTAATATCGTTAACTCTGAAGTCCATGTTATCTGACCAGCCGTCGCCATCTGAATCTACGCATCCTACCTTGCCATCTGTTGCGCTACCAGGTGTAACTGGGCACTCATCGATATTGTCTCCAAACCCATCTGAATCAGCATCGGCCCATTCAGAAATATCGTTAGGAAATACATCATTTACATTTGACCATGTGTCACCATCATTGTCTAAGCAACCGAATAAATCAGCCGTACTGTTACCAGATACTGTTGGACAAGAATCCGGTTGGGTACCATTAGGGTTGTCACCGTATCCGTCTTGATCCGTGTCATTCCATTGAGATGCAATCATTGGGAATGAATCATTTTGGTCTGCCCATGAGTCTTGGTCTGCATCAAAACAACCGATTGAGCCATTAAGAGATGTTCCAGGAGTTAGTGGACAATCATCCTCGGAATCATCAAATCCATCAGTATCCGAGTCCGCTGTTCTAGTAGGGTCATCAGGGAAGTCATCGTTCAAATCAGAGGTTCCATCTCCGTCAGTATCTACACACCCTGTTCTGTCGACTGAGGAGTTTCCGTAGGTTAGAGGACAGGTGTCAGCATTTGTACCACTCGGATTGTCTCCAAATCCGTCGCCATCAGAATCTAGATATTGTGTTGGATCATCTGAAAATGCGTCCTGTGTATTTGCCCATGTGTCTCCATCATCATCGACACAACCGTAGATTCCTCCACCTGTGGAGTTTCCATGAACTGTTGGGCAGGCATCGGGAGTTGTACCTCCTGAATTATCACCATAACCATCATTGTCGACATCATGCCATTGTGTTGAGTCATTTGCAAATCGGTCTTGATGGTTAGCCCAGCCATCTGAATCATTATCAGCACACCCTAGAGTGGAATTTTGCCAAGAATTACCTGCTTCATTTGGACAATCGTCTGGAGAATTTCCGTTGGGATTGTCTCCAAATCCATCGCCATCGGAATCACTCCACTGACTAATATCTTGTGGGAATGCATCAAATTCAGCAGGCCTACCATCTCCGTCTGAGTCAAGACAGCCAACTAGTCCACTGGTTGAATTTCCTGCAAAAGTAGGACAGTCATCCTCGTTGTCTGCATAACCATCCGAATCAGTATCTATCGACTTAGACGGGTCGTTTGGCCATGGGTCATTGATATCTGAAACTCCATCAGAATCAGTGTCTACGCATCCTTGTAAGTCAGTGGTCGAAGTTCCGAAGTTATTAGGACAATCATCCCAATCTGTAGCCGGATTCGGATTGTCATAATATCCATCTCCGTCAGAATCTAACCATTGTGTTGGATCATTGATTAAAGCATCATTAATGTTTGATTGACCATCACCATCGTCATCTAAACATCCGTTTCTATCTCTACTAGAATTACCCCAAGTGGAAGAACAAGCATCTGCGCCTTGGAATGTAGACCAGCCGCCTCCTGGGTCAGACCAGCCATCAGAATCACTATCGGTACACCCATATCTATCGAGGCTTGAACTTCCAAAAACTGTTACACAGGCATCTGGATTTACTCCACCAGGATTGTCTCCATATCCATCGTTATCGGTGTCTGACCACTGTGTTCCATCATTAGGGAAATCATCACCAGTGTTAGACCAGCCATCTCCATCACCATCTGGACAGCCGTTTTTGTCTTGATTGGATTGACCAGGGGTATTAGGACAATCGTCAGCAGTATCGATGAATCCATCTGCATCGGCATCTGCAGATAGGTTGATCATTTGGTATGGTGCATCAATCACCATAGAGAAATGTTGAGGACCAGATGGAATGTTTGTTCCGTTAACGTGTATTTCCCACTGTCCTGAAGCAGGTGAGGAAATTGTTGCCCCGATTAAATTGTCTCGGTCGTTTCCGTACTCTGTCCAAACCCCACTAGGACTCTTTACTGCAAAATCAATGTCGTTAACCAAATGGACGCTATTTGATGGTGAACTCGCCGGATCTGTCCATGAAACCATTATTTTGAGGTCTGGTGCTCCGCTTGGCACGGTTATTTTCCAATTTCTATTATCGCCAGTTGATACTGATTCATCATCTACCCATGTGCTATTTACAGCACGGTCTAGGTCAAGGAGACCCCAGCCTTCGTGGTTGTTAGGAGCTGTTTCTCCAGCCCCATTTGTGGCGCTTCCATATTGCCCAGTCATGTCGTGTGCACTCGCAGCAATGATTCCTTTAACCAAAGCACTGGAAGGATTGGAATGTCCTAAATTGTCAATCAAATGTTGATAGATTAGAGCAGATGCTCCTGCTGTTATTGGTGTAGCCATACTGGTACCACCCATGTATGTGTAATCGGTATTGGTGTATGCGCCCCATCCTGTATCGGTTGTGGAACGACTCTTTGCTGACAAGATAAAGGTCCCTGGAGCGGAAACATCTGGTTTGAGTCTACTGTCTAATGTGGGACCTCTACTTGAGAAAGCCGCCATTCCTTCTGAATCATCAGCCATCTTGTCAGAAAATACTGGATTCTTACTATAATCAGAAGGCCACCATGAACCCCATGTGGAGGTAATTGAAGGACGGTCATTTTCTGATGCACCAACAGTTAGAACATTCTTTGCAGAAGCTGGTGAACCTAGACTTCCTAAATCGATTTCACCATCGCCACCACTATCGGTATCTACTCCATCATTAGAGGCTGCGAAAAGGATTAGCATTTCGCTGTGGTTTCTAGCGGAATAATCTGCCTGCATAGAGGAAGTAGTGTACTGTCCTGCAACTGAGGATCCCCACGAATTGGTGTGAATATTTGTGTTATTGAAAGCGGCATCATCGAAGAGAGTGCTTAGATCATCAGGTATTCCTGTTAATTCGTAGCCGTCTGTTACACCGTAGGTATTCTCTGCAGATGTTGTCCAGTCAGTGTAGACTTCAATCGCTTGCATGTATAATTGAGCCTCTGGAGCCATTCCCTTGATTGCTCCAGATGATTGTGTGCCGTCACCAAGAACTGAACCAGCAACGTGAGTTCCATGTCCGCTGTCTAAATCTGACGCTCCGTCATTGTAAGGTGTATTAGCAAAAGGTTGTGTATCGGGAGAAATACCGTATGAATGGATTCCTTGTATGTGGTCTCTAAAGTCTGGGTGCATGTTGGTGTTATTGATTCCATTATCCAAACCTGTATCTGCTACTGCTACGACTATTCCAGTTCCATCAAGCGCATTCCATGCTGTGTTTATTCCAGCCATCTGTGTTGCATCCCATAGTACTGAGGCACTAACGATATCTGCGGCTTCATCGTTTGATAATTTGAATTCAAATTGTGGTTCAATCCACTCTATTTCTGATTGCGAAATAAGCCATTCTACTCCGCTAATTCTAGCCTCTACTTTCGCCCATCGTAGATTGTGACTCAAAACTTCAATATCTCCACGCTGATGAATTTCTTCAGGCAATTCTTGTCCGGACAAAACCACGTTTAGTACACCAATTCCTGGGGCGATGAAATATGATTCCATTTCGCCTTTCAAGGAAGGCATGACATCTGGATGTAACTTTGCGAACTCTGGCATTTGTATCATACCATCAACATCAAGCTTGGCTAGTTGGCTAGGAGTATGACCGTTTAATTCACAGTGAAAACCAGATGGCGCTGCAAAAGTCCAACATTCAATTCCTGCACTATCCAACTTTACCACCCATTCAGTAGGAACAGGATATTCGTGAGTTAACACATAAAATCCGTGATATCTATCATCTGGAACCAGTTCAATTGGAACGCTGTTTACTACACCATTTCTGAAAGAGATGGGTAGACCTTCTTCTATTTCTGTTTGCCATGCAAGAGCCCCAGAAAAGGTCGAAAACACCAACAAGAATGCAATAACCGCTGTGCGCATGGGTAGATACTCATGTGGGTTCAACATCAAAGTATCTCACGCAGGTTCATAATCTAAATTGAAAACGGATAGACATGGGAGGGGGAAATACTCGAGCAACTCAGTATGAGCACTTGTCTCCAGAGGAGTTAAATTCTGAGAAAGTTGACATCCTCGGTAAACAAATATGGCGAGTCATTCCTTACGGAATGAAATACAAAAACCGAGCGATTGTAGGCATTATTGCTAACGGTTTAGCAAGGTTTGCTGACCTTCTTCCTTTCGTCTTCATCGGATTTGCTGTGGATTATTATTCAGACGCAACCACAGAAGGATTCTTTGGAGGAATGAGAGATTTCTTCGACGACACACTATTTCCAATAATCAGCGATAATCTAGCATATGGATACGGTCTGTTGATCTTCCTTGGTTTCGCCAGCCTTGCCGTATTCCAAGGAATAAGTGAATATTGTTGGCAAACTCTAGGATACAAAGTTCAACACGATTTGCGTCTGGATGCAACAAAATCGCTCATAGATATGGAAGCATCTTACTACGATCTTAGGCAAACTGGACAACTAATGAGTGTTTTATCAGCCGATGTAAACCAATTAGAGGATGTAATTAGCGATTCATCAACATCGATTATCCGTATAATCGTCACATTCGGCACAGCATTCCTAATTCTAATCTTAATGAGTTGGAAACTTGCTGCAGTTTTGTTCGCACCTCTACTATTGATAATTCCGCTGGTGTATCTATTCTCAACAAGGGTTCAGAGAAAATACCGCCAGCAAAGAGAATCTACTGGAGACATCACCGCTGTTCTAGAGAATGTTATCTCAGGAATTGCTGTTGTACAAGCATACAATGCCCAAGATTGGGAAGCTGAAAGAGTCGACAAAGAGTCCGTTGCCTACAGGGAACAGGCAATAGGGGCTAGCAGGGATAGAAACCGCTACCTTCCAGGTCTGTACGGAATTGCTGGAATAGCGTTCGGATTGCTAGTTACTGTCGGAGGATACTTGACAAAATCAGGAGACATCACTACAGGTCAACTCGTGACATTCTTGCTAATATCAACCAGAATGACCATGCCTATGTTCATATTTGGTATGCTCGTTAATCAATTGCAAAAAGGAGAAGCAAGCGCAAGGAGAGTATTCGCACTTGTTGATCTAGAACCAACTATCGCTGACAAACCTGATGCAAAGGAATTGGCTGGGGCGATTACATCTGTAGAATTTGAAAATGTGACATTCACTTATCCGGGAACCTCAACAAAGGTTCTGTCTGGTATTTCATTCAAGGTAACGGCAGGAGAATTCCTTGGAGTCATGGGTCACACAGGTGCTGGTAAAACTACAATCCTCAAGTTGCTGATGAGATATTATGAGCCACAGGAAGGACGTGTTCTTGTGAATGGAATCGATGTTCAAGACCTGACGTTAGATTCAGTGAGAGCAGCCATGGGATTCGTTAGCCAGGAGCCTTTCCTATTCTTCGGTTCAATTAAACAAAACGTCGCTTACAACAGAAAAGCGGACGAAGAAGAAATCATGAAAGCGCTAGAAATGGCTGGCGCTGCCGAATTCGTCAAAGAATTCGAAGACGGCCTGGAAACAATGGTGGGCGACAGAGGTACAATGCTATCTGGCGGACAGAGAGCAAGGGTTTCACTTGCTAGAGCACTTCTAAAGAATCCAAGTTTGTTGGTACTCGATGAAGCATCCAGTGCTTTGGATGCAGAAACTGAGAAGCGAATTCAAGAGAATCTGCTGGCAAGCGGTGGCGAAAGAACAACAATCGCTGTCGCACACAGGCTTTCAACTATCAGAAACGCTGAGGAAATCATCTCTATGGTTGACGGTGGAATCGTTGAAAGAGGAAGTCACGAAGAATTACTCGCCAACAATGGCGTGTATGCAAGCCAATGGCAGATTCAAACTGGCGAGATTTGATTACGCTTTTTTGCGGATCCTTTCCCTACGCTTTTCTTCCAAATCTGGAGCGAAGCGTTTGTCGCCTTGTATTATCACAATTGAGATTAGCAAAAATAGTGGGAATCCTACTACTATTGCCCATACCGATAATGACAGATTAAACACGATTGCTTCTTCGAAAATCTCAGCTACAATGATTATTGCAATGATTACAAGTACTCTGATTATACCCAACCAACCTCTGATTAGTAGCCAAATTTCTCTAGCATCGTCATCATCAGACTGCGCAAAGGAATCCGAACTACTTCCTTGCGCCATGATAGTTGCTAATCCTTCAACCGCTTAATTCTAATCAAGCGGTTCGGATTCTATCATCAATTTGTTCGCCTACACCGGCTTTACCACCGGTCTGACGAATTTCTTTCCATGCTTTGTTCACGCCTGCGCCGTATGCCCAGTGAGCTAGGAATACAAACAGAGGTGCAAAGAAGACTGTTCCTATACTTCGATGCGGACTTGTTCCAATCGCCGCTCCAAGCCAAGAGATTCCAATGTAAACGCCTGCTAGACCGAGCGGTATGTGAAATGCAATTCTGGATATGTCCCAATCTCCGCTAAGAGTGAACCATGTGTCTGCTGCGGCTCCTCCAGTTGCTGCCCCAAATATTGTCGAAATTGCTGCTAGAATTACCAGCCATGGGAAGAATCCGATTGCGGTGTGAGACCATTCAGCAATTTCCGGCCATCTCTTATTTGCAACCATACGAGTATATCCGTAGTTTCTCATCTGCTTCATGTAAGGCTTGAATGGCCTTCTCCTTCTGTGAGGCATTACATTCTCAGGGTCGATGAATAATTTGTGTCCCTTGCGCTGGATCTTTGCATCTAGAACAACATCTTCTGCACCAATGCATCCTTCTTCAAAGAAATTAACTTCACGGAGATTAGCCATTCTGTGTGCACAATTAACTCCAGGGTTGTGTGTAATTGGAACTAGTTTTCCTTTTGGTTGAGCACCGTATCTTGTTCCAGCAGTCATGAATTTGGTACAAAATGCAACATCTGCACACTTAGCACCGAATGGGTCTTCATCAGGTGCGAAGTTTGGACCCCCTACAGCTCCAACTTCTGGGTCATCGAACCATCGAACTAGTTTCTCGACCCAGTCTAATGGGGGGATTGTATCATCGTCTGTGAATAAAACGAGGTCATGATCCATTTGTCTTAGAGCGTAATTGCAAGCATCTGCTCTATTTCTTGATGGGTCGTCTATCCATGTTGCACCATACTTCTGACAGATTTCTTTTGTATTGTCTTTTGACTTGGAATCTGAGATTACAACTTCAAAATGAGGGTATGTTTGTTGGGATAATCTTCCAAGAACAATGTCTAGTTCTTCTGCGTTGTTAATGGTCGGAATTAACACGGCCACCTTGAACGCTTCCCCGTCCTCTTTGAGCAAAGGGGCAACTTCTGCCATGAAACGCCCACAAACAACCCCTTCATGAAAGCATCTCATCGTTTTTTGGCTCATCAAAACACTCCAAAACCGCGCTTTTTAGGGTGTTAAGGGATTAGAAGGTTCATAAGCCTCCGAAATGGCAGTGTAAGTGTAGGGGTGCTCTCATGTTGAACATTACAGCCCGTCAAGACCTGATGCGAACCATAGTAGAAACACTAGGTGTAGTCGTTGAGGAAGCCAGATTGGACTTCCTAGAAAACGGCTTATTCGTGAGGGTTGTTGACCCATCACATGTAGCGATGATAAAAATGGAAGTCGACAGTGCGGCTTTCGATACTTGGGAAGTTGATGAGACTAAATTAGGATTAGAAATTAGGAAACTGAAAGACATGTTGAGTCTTGCTGGAGCAAACGACATGGTTGATTTGACCTACAATGAGGACACTGGAACTGCTACTGTCAATATCGGAAGAATTGATAGAAACATTAGACCTCTAGACAACTCCACACTAAATCCTCCAAATGTACCATCATTGGAATTACCATGCGGTGTGACGATTTCTGGTGCGGAACTTGCACAAGCATTGAGGGCTTCCAAGCAAGTTGGTGACCTTGTAACTCTTTCACTTGACGACAAATGTTTCTCTGTAAACGTCAAAGCAATCGATGAAGTTCATGTAGAATTCACCAAAGATGACTTGGTAGCACTAGACTGTAGCGAAGCAGCAAAGTCACAATACTCTCTATCATACCTTATTCCACTGGCTAAGGTCTTCCAGACCATCGAAAATGTCAATGTTAGATTCGGAGAAAACTTCCCATTGAAATTAACATTCGACTTTGCAGAAGGAGCTGGAAGTGTGGAATACTTCCTAGCACCAAGAGTAGAGAACGACTTCTGAGACTAATTAGTCACAAAGTAGAGACAATGGTTGTCTTCTAATCCGTGTAAGTCAATTTGTTCTTGTATTGTAAGACCTGCCTCTTCGAGTTGTTGAGCAACCTGTCTGAATACTTCTTTTTCTCCAGCCTCTGAAAATCTTTCAGATGCTGCTTTTAGTGATAGTAAAGCCTTACCACCTGGTTTCAAAAATCGATTTACAGCCTTGATGAAAATTTCAGCCTGTCCCGCTTGGCTTACATCTTGTAACAACCAATCTACCTTAGTGGACACCATTACTCCCCATCCCGTGAAATTTCTCGCATCTCCTAAAACCGGAACCAAACCTTCTCTTATGCTTGATAGATGAACTAAATCCCTAAGACAGCGCGGGGATAGATCAACCGCAATAATTCGACCTTGCTTTTGGTTACCTTGTCCGCATACGTGATCGTGTAAGTGAGACAGTGAGGTACCATGGCCTGCTCCAAGGTACAGGCAAGTATCACCTTCTTCGGGTAATAATTCGTATTGAGTATTTCTTGCACGAGATAATCCTGCGCCTAATTTTGAGCGACTGGGATCCCATCTTCGATATTCTATTCCTTTGAATCTCCTCAAAGATTCACCATATTGTGAAGTCTTAGGAACAGCATTTCTTGTCCATATGGTACGACCATCTATCAAAACGGCCCAAGAAAGTCTGCGTTGCCTAGCCAAAGTATCACCGCTTAGGAGGCTGTGAGTTTTCGCTGCGAATAGTTTCTACTTTAGCAGCGATTCTATCCACATCATCTTGGCTCCACACCTTTCCATCGAATTCATCACATCGTGCGGCAATAGTTGCTTTTGCAGCAACCATTCTGGCTATTTTTCCTCTAGTCCATCTTGGAGATCTTGATATCCAAGGGTGCATGAAAATGTGTCCATGCTTTGGAGAAGGAGCTCCAGTTTTTAGATGGCTGAAAAATGCTTTTTCAGCACCGAGTATTTGCATAGTTCCCGCTGGAAGTCTTGCTAATCTAGCCCTTCCATGGGCTTCAGTGCATAGACGGGCTGCCAATATTGGCCCCAACAATAAAGACAAGGAAGGAAGGTGGTTAGATGCTAATTCTCGAACTACGTTTTCCATTGAATTGAGTCGATTCTTTATTTCCCATACACTCTCAGCCCAATCATGCAAACTATTCCATTCTGCATCCGTTGGACCTTCAGGTGGCATTCCAACCTGCAAGGTGTCTGCTAGTTCAGTAAGGCTTGAAGATTCGATTACTTTCTTTGCTAGACCCATTCTGTCTCTCTCAAATCTTGCTTCTGGAAGGAATAGGCCAACCCATTCAACAAGTCTGCCTTCAATTGTAACGTATGATGACCGTAATTCATCAGAGGCACGCAATATGTGCTCAAGTCTTCTATCGGGATCACCTGCCGCGGCATCTACTCCTCTTTTTGAGAGAAGAATCGCTGCTTTGTCCAATGATGCTAAGGCTTCTTGCGAAGGCAATGGCCAGTCTGCATCCGGAAGTCCTTCTGAGCCATGAACCAAAACTTGAGCATCTGGGAATCTTTCAGATAGCCTCTCTGCTTCTGGAGTCAAAGCGCCATGTGCTATCATGTCTAACCTAGTGCAAACTGAATCAATATCCTTCCAGCCATCCCATTCTTCTACGTCATGCAAATTGCCATTTGAATCTGAAACAGCGGCAGACCTCCAATCATACCAAACCCACATATGAGGGTCTAAATGGACCCCATTGTTGAATGATTTGCTTTAAAAATAGAACAAATGTTCATAAGAGGTATGGTTTTTCCTCGTTCATGTTCTGTCCAGAATGCGGCACGATGTCATTCCCTGTTGATGGCCACATAGATTGTACAAATTACAAATGTGGCTACAGCGGCCCTGTTGGAAAAATGAAAGTTCAAGGCAAAGAAATAGACCTCGGTGATGTTCAATCTTCTAGTAAAGCTGAGACTAGACAATATGAAGTCATCAAGGATTCAGATCAAATGAGAGGTGTACTTACAACTGGAGACTACATGTGTCCAAAGTGCAATGGAGTCGAAGTATACTCATACCTCGAACAGACACGTTCATCTGACGAACCAGAAACTAGGATGCTAACTTGCAAGAGTTGCGGAAAGGGCTGGAGAGAATACTGAGTGGTAAAATGAAATTACAAGCCGTGTTTGCTTGTTTGATTCTCCTGTTACCAGGATGCTTTGCTGAAGAAGAAGATGAAGAATTAATAACATTCAACGGCACAAATCTGAATGGCAATCCCGTGTATGAATTTACACTAGAGACTGCATATGGAGATTTGTGGAATCTATCTGAAGAAGAAGGAAAAATAGTAATTCTCGCCTTTATTTTCACGCGCTGTGACAATACTTGTCCAGTTACTAGCGAGAATCTCAAAGTTGTAAAAGAGAGGCTTACAGAATCAGAACTTGAAGAAATCACATTCGTTTCAGTAACCGTAGACAAGAAACATGACTCTCCAGAAAGGCTTCGTGAATGGAGCGAAGACAGAGGATACGATTGGCCACACCTAACAGGCTCAAGCAGTGCTCTAGACATGGTGTACGAAACTTACGGGGTCTATCCAGTAGAGCAAGAGGATAATTCATCAGAAGGCTATACCGTTGCTCACCCATCACCAACTTACATAATCGATAGTGACACACTAGCAAGAGTTGTTTGGTCAGACTACGATTTCCCTACAGACCTATTCTTAGATGATGTACGCACAGTACTAGAAAACTACTGATTACTTCTGACAAGATTTACACCAGAAGGTAGACCTTCCGCCCTGAACTAGTCTCTCGATAGTGCCGCCACATTGGCATTCTTTACCTTCCTTGTCATAGACTTTGAATTGGTGTATAAAATATCCAAGAGTTCCATCTACTCCTGCGAAATCTCGCAAAGATGAGCCTCCCACTCTTATCGCCTCAGCAAGTATTTCTTTGATTTCAGCAACTAATGTGTCACATTCTTTTTTCTTGACTTTATTCGCCATGCGTGTTGGAGAAATTTTGCTTCGATTCAGTGCTTCACATGCATAGATATTCCCAACTCCTACCACTACTTTTTGGTCAAGAATACAAATTTTAATGGCGCTTTTTCTCTTCTGCAATTTCTTGTAAAGGTCCTGCCCTGTCCATTGTTCAAGAGGTTCTGGACCTAGGTGGTCGAGCAATTTGTGAGAATTGCCTCTGAATATATCTAAGACTCCAAAACGCCTTGGGTCGTTGTAGACAGACATGCTTCCATCATCGAATAAAATCACAACATGGTCATGCTTTCCTTCGCAATCACTAGCATCTAATGTCCACTTTCCACTCATTCCTAAATGAGAAAGTAAGATATCGCCATTGTCTAGGTCAATAAGTAGATATTTTGCTCGCCTTCGAACTTCTTTGACTGTCCTTCCGGTCAATCTTTCCTCTAGCCCTTCTGGGAATGGAAATCTCAGCCCTTCTCGTCGTAAATCCACTCCATCTATACGCTTGCCCACCCATGAAGAAGAAAGTCCAGTACGGACTGTTTCGACCTCGGGGAGTTCTGGCATGAACTTCCCAAACGCAAGACCTCAATAGTATTGATTGTCAAAAAATCAAAAATGATGAAAGCATGAATTAAATTATCAAAGCAGTTAGATAGCCAGTGATATTTCATTCAAGGATTTAGATTAGTAATTTAGCTGTAGACCAAATTGCTAAACCGAGCATTAGAACTCCTGTGATGCGGTTCATAATAACCTGATTATCTTGTATTTTTGTCAACACATTGGAGTTAGAAAGAACAAGTGCAACCAGCATGTACCAAATTGTATCTATTGACATACCCATGATGGCGATTACCCATTTTGTTTCGCTGCTCATTCCTGGGTCTAAGACAGAAGAAAGAACTGCAAGCATGAATACCGCTATTTTTGGATTGAGAAAAGCAATAAAAAATCCTTCTACAAAACCTTCTCTGTTTCCGCCCTCGTAATCTAATTTAGTTACATCTGCAACATATATTCCGTAGCCGAGGTACAGTAAGAATCCGATCCCAATCACCTGTAAAATTGTGAACAATGTCGGCAACTCTGTCATTATAGTTACCAAACCAAACACGACTGCTGCTGCATAGAAACCGAAACCAATTCCATGACCTATTGCACACGATAAACCTCTTGAACGACCACCCATCATGGTGTTGCGGAGTACTACTGCAAGAGATGGCCCTGGAGAAGTCGCACCTAAGATGAACATGACCGCTGCTGCGGAAATTGCCCCTAGGTCCATACAACCCTCAACAGGTGTTTGGCAAAATTCTTTGCCAAGAATCGAAAAAATCGTCAACCTTCTAAAGGTCCTGCCTCCATGTGTCTTGTATGCCAAGAAATATACCGATAATTGCAGATGAGAACATTTACCCTCACCCACCAATAGACAATGTTGATGATGAATATTATGAAAGCATAGTATGCCTTTGGGATTCGACAAGTCTATGTGTAGAAGAGAAATTTATTACCGGAAATACAAGTGATATGGAATGCTATGGAGAGGGAGACCCAGTAGTAGTTGTTCCAAGAAATTGGCCTCCTCGAGATTGGAATGGTGCTAATCCAAGAAAGGCAATAATTTACTTGGACGATTTAATTGATTTTGAGTATGATACTTTACGTGTGATGGATGACCCTGTATTAGGCAATAGCATAGACCCACTAACAGAAATTCAAAACATATTGATGAGGTTTTCAGATGACATCAACAATGTCATTATTCTCGGCTCATATTGGGCTGCTTACAACGTATTTGACATGGTAAACAAGGAAGGCAATAGGCCTAGTAAAAGAGTTGCTAAATTTATTGACCAACTAAGAGTTAGATGTGCTTTCAAATTTGTAGTAACCAGAGGTGAAAGGTACATTCGAGAAAGTTCTGCTTCCCGATTTATCTGTTATTGATTCTGTGATTGGTTTCAACTCAGCATGACAATACTATTTCCGCCTAACATCTTTGATGTCTCCCTAGATGCTCGATCTAGGTAAGCTTGTACATTTACTCTGTCTAAAACGATGACCGTCGCCTTGACTAGAGATTCAGCAGCGTTTTTTGTTTGGTCGGTGACTTCTCTCGCCATGAACTGACATATGCATTTACCCTTATTTACCTTTGTCCGGTTGCATCAAGGGCAATCACGCGAGGTTTTTGACGTATTTTGGCGATTTGTTACCGGAAACCGGTAATTTTTCTTGCGAAGACTTATACTTCCCTGGCACAACTCTGAAGGAAACCGGAGATTTCACTTGAGGATTGATTCCTGCCATCGAAAGTCTTCGATTCACTTTTTCTTTTGCCGCTTCATATTTTCTTGAACGCCTGCGCAATTCTGCTAATCCAAAATATTCAGCTACAGGTGCTTCTCTGGATTTGGTTTTAGTCCACCAATATTCGCTTTTGAGAGTTTTTTGTTTCACTGCAACTCTCTTTTGTAAATCATATGCTGCGATTCCTGGGCGCTCGTTGTAGAATGCAGAGACATCAATTGCTTTCCAGGATGGCCGGCCGTCGGGAAGGATAACTCGTGAGTTCGCTATATCTCCGCACTTACCGAATTTCGTTGTAGGAGTATGCCCAAATATGACTGTTCTTTCTACATCGATTGGTTTCTTATGGCGAAAGAAAGCACCTCTAATCCAAAGCAGAGTTTTCTCATCGTGGGAATCTAAGTCGATTTCGGGATGATATCCAGCATGTACAAGTCTCCATTTATCGAGAACAATATGGCTAGGCAAATCAGCCATCCAGGCACAATCTTCTGCAAATGTCAACTTGGCTCTGTGAAGGTCTCCTTTCGCTGCTACAATGTAGGAGCCCCATGTAGAGGCTCCACCTTTTGCAAGCCATGTAGAATCGAGTTCTATTGCCCTACCCTGCAATGATCTAATTGCCATCTGTTCATGATTTCCTTTAATCGCAATTATCTGTGGATGATTTCTCACATAATCGATAACTCCTGCTGAATCAGGACCTCTATCTATCATATCACCTAACAATACAACTCGGTCATCTTTATTCAAATCAAGTCGATGTATCAACGCCCGAAATGTTGCCAGATGACCGTGTATGTCTCCAACTATCCAAACTCTGGACCCTGCTGATAGACGAGCCTGCAGGTCGGCTTCAGTGTCCCAGTCGCGAGCGGCCGGGACACGACGGATGTCGTGTTTTAATCCCACATTTTCCACCGGATGAGTTTACTCTCTCCGCTCCCACGGCATCTATGAAGGTATATTGTCTTCGGTCGGATTCGAAGCAAAATATGCTGTTTTTGGTACTTTTTTTCAAATTTCGAATGCTAAAATTGTAAGAATATGTAAAAAATGGTTGATTAGTCACAGACGATTATAAGAAAACCACGAATTAGCATTAATGAAGACAGATGACTTTTGATTCTGAGTACGAACCATTCTTTCAGCCCCCTGGCTGGATTATCGGTCCTGTTTGGATGGTATTGTATACAATGATAGCAATCAGTTTTTATTTGGTAATAACAAATCGAAATGAGTTGAACAATTTCTATGTTGTATGCTCTTTCTTCATAATACAATTAGCACTCAATTTACTGTGGCCAGGCGTATTTAATTCTGAAAAATACTTACTATCGCTTGTTATGATAGTTGCAATGGTAATATTTTCCACACTATATGCCATTCAAACATACAGTGACCTGCCTTATGCATCTAAATTATTCTGGCCATATATCGCTTGGATTTCATTTGCTACAATTATCAATGTTGCTTATTATTTAGAATTCAGATGAGTCGCTTAACGATTATTGAGTTGCAAATAGCATTCTACGCAATCTTATATCTCGGTAGATATAATAACTATACTGCTGAAGGTTAAGCATGGAAATAAAAGAAATTTTGCATCCAAAGGGCTGGTTAATAGGTTTAGGCGCATTCATGGTGGTTTTTTCAATAGGTGGAATATTGAATCCAGAGTCTGTTGCCGAAATGGCATGGGGTAAAGACGTCGTTATTACTGACCAGATAATTGCTTATGAGGCAATGTGGGCATTACACATGCTTCCTATAGGAATTTTAGCTATCGCAACAGCGATATTCACCAAGGGTGAAACACTTGCGAAGATGGCAATGACCTCATCTGCTTCTTTCGTAGTAATTGTTGGCGGTGGAATGGGATATTTCACAAACAAATATGACTATTCAACAGAAGGAACAATGGCTTTAGTTATGCCATTGGTCGTAATGAGTGCAGCAATCTTGATGGGAGTCGCAGGATATCTTCACAAAGATGCTCCAGATACTTCAGAAGAATAATTGTGAAATTTAATTCACAATTTTGAACGGTGACTCCATAAGTTAGAGTCAATCGGCTTGGGTTATGTCACGTGAACTGATCAAGGTAGAAGGTGTCGACCGAGCCTTTGGTCCCGTTACCGTATTACAAGACATCAACCTGATTGTTAACGAAGGCGATAGAATAGGTATTGTTGGACACAATGGTGCTGGAAAAACCACTCTTCTTAACACGATTTCCGAACAAAAACAAGATGTTGGAGAAATTGATTACGCTTCAGGAATTAGAATTGCTTACTTAACTCAAATAAGAGACATAGAAGATGATTCAACCATCGAAGAAGAGTTGTCCCGTAAAGGGAGACAATTCCAAGAATTGGAAGAAGAGATCGCTGCTATCGAAGCACAAATGGCAGACCCAGCATTCTATGAAGGCGACTGGCAGCCAACAATTGACAGATACTCCGAACTGCAAACCATGCTAGGACAATCTGGCGGTGGAAATGTGGCAAATATCGCTAAGGCTATTCTGGAAAGACTTGGCCTAGACCAGCACCCAATGGATATGAAAGTCAGCGACCTATCTGGAGGAGAGAGAGCAAAACTTGCACTAGCAAGACAACTTGTTGGTCTGGCTGGTGTTGATGTTATCTTCCTTGACGAGCCTACAAACCACTTGGACATTCAAACCACTGAATGGTTAGAAGAATTCATCAAAGAATTCGTAGGTGCGCAGTTGATTGTTTCTCACGACAGATACTTCCTCGACCAAGTATGCACAAGAGTTGTTGAAATTGATAACCTAAGAAATTGGAATTTCAAGGGGAATTATTCACAGTATCTAAAGCAAAAAGAAAATTTCCTAGCAGCACTTGATGATAGAATAAAAACTGTGGAAAAGAAGATCTCCAGTACTCAAGGTGCTCTTCGCTCTATGAAATCCGCAAATAAATACGACAAATCGATTTCTGCTAAACATAAGATGATTGAAAGATATCAACAGGAATTGAAGGCGTTGAAGGCAAGAAAGCCAAAGCAGCGTAAAGGATTGAGATTCAATTTAGAAGCAGCGGACAAATCTAGTAACGATATCATCGAGCTAAAGGATGCATCAAAGAGATTTGATGGATTGGAACGCCCAATATTGGACAAACAGAACCTAGAGATTTCAAAGGGTAACAGAATCGGAATTGTTGGTGGAAACGGCCAAGGTAAGACCACCTTGCTAAAATTAATCATTGGTGACGAAGAGATTGATTCTGGAGAAAGAGACCTTGCTCCAGGAACCATAATCGGATATTATCATCAAGACCACAGAACTCTAGATTTCAATCTGAACCCTGTAGAACAAGTTGAAATTCTTCGACCAGATATGCAATATGGAGATATTAGAGCCGCATTAGGAAGATTCCAATTTGCAAAAGAGCAGGTCACCACACCACTAGGTAAATTATCTGGAGGGGAAAGAGCGAGAATTGCTTTGTTGAAACTACTTCTAGAAGAAAATAATCTCCTGCTATTAGATGAACCTACAAATCACCTCGATATGGATGCAAAGGAGACTTTGGAAGAAGCGCTGGTAGAATATGAAGGTGCTATCGTTACCGTTAGCCACGATAGATGGTTCCTCGACCAAGTTGTAAACCAAATTTGGGAATTACAAGACGGAGTCGTAACAAAGTATTACGGAAATTACACAGATTATGTCAGGAAGAAGAAGGGTCTTCCTCCTCTGGTGGATGGAGAAGAACCGATCCTGTGATTAGCGCTCTAGAAAGATACGGGGCTATGTCCTCGGCTACCAAGCCTGGACCTATCTCATCACCAGCCATTTCTCCGGCCTTTCGCATTACGTATGTTGCAATTCTTGATGCAGCCCATGGCGTTAGGCCGAGTCCAAGTAATCCGCCGATGCAACCTGCGAGCAAGTCCCCTGTTCCGCCCATCGACATGCGCGGATTACCACCTGTCACTACTCCTCCGCGCCCGCCAGCACCAAAGATTAAGTCTTCAGCACCCGTTTTGACTACAATTCGCATTTCTCCGTGACCTTCTAACATTGAAGGAATATTTGCCACATCCCAAATCCAATTTTCCAGTTCTTTTTGATGCGGAGTAACGACCCCTATCAGGGACTTTGGCCACCCGTTCAGAGCCTTGATAGCGTCAGCATCTATCACTTTTGGAATATTTGGCGTTTCTTCAATCAACCGATTTACAGCAGCTAGAGACGATTCATCATCACCCATTCCTGGCCCAATTACGAGAGCTTGTACACCTCTACCGGTTGAACATCTCTCGATTATTTTGTCAACATTCGAAATAATATCTTCATCATCTATTTGTTCGGGAATCAATTCACTTGGCCATTTTGCTCTTGCTGCAGCATTCTTTGGCATTGCAACATGTACAAGGTCACAACCCATTCTTGCAGCAGCTATGCCTGCTAGTAACGGTGCTCCGTGATATGGACCGCCTCCAACGATCAACACTCGACCTCTGTCACCTTTTACCTGGCCTGTTTGGGGATGAGGATATCTCAGCAAATCTCCAGGCCCTGGATCTAAAGTCCCAGCCGGCCAACCAACAGGTGCAATGAATAAGTCACCTACCTCTGATAGAAGTCGGCCACCCTCATCTACCATATTCGACTTAGGCGCTTCGAATGTGACAGTTCTGAAGGCGTTGAATGACAAGCCAGAACCACAACCAGTTGGCATATCACAAGCCAAAACCATGGGTCTTCCAGGTATTGACTCCATCAGACGCAAAACCTCACCTCTTGGTTTACCAACAGTTCCTGCACCGAGCAGACAATCAACAATTGTAGCAGGTGCGACCTCTGGCAAATTTTCTACTGAATGTACTGTCCCGTTCCAATCATCTCTAGCCCTTTGCGCTAGAGCCGACTTTTGTTTACTATGTGTGGCTACGACATAACATTCCTCAAGCATCGATGCAAGTCTAAATCCGTCCCCTCCATTATTGCCAGGCCCACATAGTATCCAGATAGGAGCAGGTGCGCCATCTAAGGCATTTGCAAGATGTTCCGCTGCTGTTAGCATCAGTTCATCCATGTCTGCCCCCAATGCCTCTGCATTAGCATCGAGTATTGCGACCTCTTCAGGACTCATTACCCACCGGGGTCGCATGGTTTCAAGAGGGCAAAATCGGCCTTTGATTTGAACGGTATCATGATGAAGCAAAGCATAGTCCGTAGGACTATGTCGGATGAGGCACCTGTGTT
>Ga0160423_10001287_pt1 | contig 21018 bp, 25 predicted proteins | sample CRUFie14St8metaG_FD_108191 | JGI IMG/M metagenome (GOLD analysis project Ga0160423, IMG submission 108191) | Marine microbial communities from the Costa Rica Dome - CRUD Field 142mm St8 metaG | ecosystem: Environmental > Aquatic > Marine > Oceanic > Photic zone | place: Costa Rica: the Eastern... | reverse complement strand
GCATGACATGGAAAGACATAATAAAACAAGACATAAAAGCAAAAATACTCGCTGAAATTAAAAAAGAGGGTGGGGCATTAGGTATGAAAAATCTAAAACAGTTTGGTGAAGAGGCAGAAATAGAACGAGCCTTAGCCGAATTAGAAAAGGACGGTAAAGTATTCATGCATAAAGATGGAGATATTTACACTCATAAACCAAAGTGATAGCATGAGTTGGATGGATATTCTCAAAAGAAAATGGCAAGGCACACTTTCTAGCAAGAAAAAAGAAATGCTTGAGAGAAGTCCAAAAATAAAAGTAGATATTCCTAAATTAAGTTATCCAAAAGAAGAAACAGAAATACCTGCTATTATTAAAATAATGAAGGAAAAAAAATTGGATGCTAAAGAAATGAAAGACGCTGATTTAAAGCCGGATGTAGAGATGTTTGGTATCGTAGGTGCTGATAGAGCAGACTATGAAGATTTAATTGATGATATAAATTACTATGCCATGTCACTAAAAATGAAATACCAAAGGCCTAGACCACATGAAATTAGTGATAAAATAAAATCAACAGCGACTACTACTGATGACAGTCCTTCCTTTCCTAGTGGTCACTCTATGGCGGCTCATGGATTAGAAATAGTATTAAGTAAAAAATACCCAAATAAGACGAAAGAATTAAAACAAATGGCTGATAGAATATCATTATCTAGAATACAAATGGGTAGTCATTACCCTAGCGATATAGAAGCAGGAAAGAAAATAGGATATCTAATAGGTGATGCGTATGAGTAATTGGAAACAAATATTAAAACTGTCCTATGCTGAAAATAGGAGATTGTGGACTGGTCAGAAACCACAACAGACTACGGGACAAGTCCGGCAGTTTGATTCTAGAATTGATGAAAAAAAATACAAATTTACTCAAGAACATTTAACATTTTTCAATAAACAAAAAGAAGAACTAAAACAATACAATCCTAACGCAGATGAAAAACAACTTAATAGAATGGCATTAAGAAGAACTGTTAGGCAATTTAATTTAAGTGGAGCGTAGACAATGAGTAACTGGATGGATGTTCTCAAGAAAAAACCAAAAAGTGCTAGGTCAAAGGCATTAGAAAGAGCCAAGAAAAAAGGCTTAAAGGGTCTTAATAAACCTCAAAGATTAAATGACGATTCGGGTAAATCGCATCATGTCATGGCCTTTGAAAATAAAAAAGGAAAATATATTAAGTTCGGACAAAAGGGAGTTAAGACAAATCAAACTGCCGGACAACGAAGGGCTTTCAAAAGCAGACATAGGAAAAATATCAAGAGAGGTAAAATGTCTGCGGCTTATTGGGCTGATAAAGTAAAATGGAGTCCAAGTAAAACTAAAGAAAAGAAAAACAAGAAGTGGCGAAAGGGTAGTTGAGCCAAAGATACTATAATGTGTAGTAGATTGAGAAAGGTTGGGGGTAAGTAATATGGTTGAGCAAAAGAGATTCTCGATTAGAAATTTATTTAGGAGAACCACTCCTAAACCTGCTGATAGAGAAATCTACAATATAGGAATACAAGAGAGGCCGAATACCTATCATATGACTGCTCCGCTAATTTATCATATAGTAAATCAGTCAGTAATTGTAAGAACTTGCATCACTCAATTAAAGCAAGAGATATTTAGAAGAGGATATGTTTGGGAAAAGGCATATGAAGCGTTATGTTTAGATTGTGGAAAAAAACACCAAAGGCCTGTTTCGGAATGTTCTAGATGTGGTAGTAGTAAGTTAAAAACACCCGATGTAGACCAGTTAAAATATGCTGAGAAGTTTATTGAAGGCTATGTAAATAAATCCGAACAGTTATTTATTGATGTATTAAAACAATTAGAAGATGACCTAAATGTTATGGATGATGCCTATATTGTATTAGTTAAAGAATACTTTTTGGATGGTAATGGTAAAATAAGAATGCACCGTATAAAAGAAGTATATAGAGGCGACCCCGCTACCATGTATATTTATACAGATGAATACGGAGAAAGAGGCAATACTGCCTTTACTTGTGTTAATCACAGAACTTTCTTTTCTACTGATGCTCATGTTCCTTGTGAAGAATGTGGGGCTAATACTTTTCCAGTTCATTATGTTAATAGAGCAACGGGTGAAGAACAGTATTTCTTGAAAGGTGAAGTGTTACACTTTAGTAAATACAGTCCTTCTAGATTATATGGCCAGTCTCCTATTGTTACCTTATTTAATAATATAATGACACTTATTGCTATGGAAAATTATGTTAATTCTTCCTATACTAAGAGTCGTATGCCTAGAGGATTATTAGCAGTTCAAACTAGAAATATGGATTCTATGCAATCTTTTTGGAAAGCAGTAAAAGAAAAGATGGAGCAAGACCCACACTTTATTCCTATTATGGGAATAGAAGCAGAAAGTAAAGGGTCTGTAGAATGGATTAAATTTATGGATAGTCTAAAAGAAATGGAATATGTTTCTGTTAAGGATGATTTAAGAGACAGAATTTCTGCCTTCTTTGGAGTTAGTAAAGTGTTTATGGCAGATAACACTACTAGTGGTGGATTAAATAATGAAGGTATGCAGATACTTGTAACTAATAGAGCAGTTCAAATGGCACAGAATGTCTACAACAATTATGTATTCCCATTCCTAATTAAGCAATTTGGAATTACTGATTGGAATTTAAAACTACCACCAAGCGAAGAGGAAGATGAAATAGCAGTATTAAGAAAAAGAGAAATTGAAGTCAATATTGCGGCCTCTACTAAGAATTTAGGATTTGAAGTTGAAATGGATGAAGATGGAAACTTTACTTTCAAAAAGCCTGAACCTGTTGAAGCACCTACACAAGAAGGTTCTTCTGAGGATAAAGTCGAATTAGACCCTTATGCGGGAACTAATATTGATGTAAGCCAATTGGGACAAATGCAAGACCAACAATTACAAGGTTCAAGGAAACAAGAAAATCCAGCAACCACAAGAAATAAACCTTCTATGAGTGTAGGGCCGGATAAGCGACTAACTGGACTACCCGAAGATGCAGGTAATCAAAATGTGGATAGAAGAAGTGAGAGGAGAATACCATGACCGAAGATAATAGACAAAAAGAAATAAGATTGAGAAAGGAGTTGGCGCAAATAAGAGCCGCTAATAATAACGAAAGTAGAAAAACTACTAAGAATAGAGATTTTAGTGTAGGACTTCCAAGAGATACTACTCCAAAACCAAGACCTAGTAGCACAGATATTCCTGATGTTATTACCTTACCTCCTAAACAACGAGGAAAAAAAGAGAATATTCCATTCTAAGGTGATTAGATGACTTTATTTTTCAAACAAGAAGATGAGGAAGATAAAGAAGAAGATGAAGATTTTATACCCGATGAAATAGAAAGGGATTTACAAGAAGATAAAAAAATAGATGAGGATTTTAGTGAAGGGCTTGACCCTCTACAGGATAGAAGCAAGCAGACCGAGATAGAGGAAGCGGCTGAACAACTAGAAAGTGATATGGCTAAGAAGAGAAGAAGAAAGCCCGCTAGATTTATCCGAGTTCTAAACAATTATCTTCAAGACATAAAAACCATAAAAGAAAGTGGAAGTGTAGAAGATGGAATTTATAACTCCATATCTAGAAACACATTCAAGAAGATAAGTAAAAGTGACATAAATATAATACTTGATACTATGGTGTCTTTACAAAGAAGAAGAAATCTTTTACAAGAACAACCATATGAAGAATTTATTACAGGTGGTAAATTTAGGATAGGTGAAGAATTAGTAGATGTTAAAAAACTACAAAGAGAATATACCGAACTAGGTGCAGATACTGACCTTTTGGATTTTTTACAAGGTCTTTACATGAGAAGATTCAATGGCCAAGTTCCTCCTTCTTTAGTAGACAAACCTAGAACTAAACAACAACTCAACCGATTAATTAGTTCTGTTATTATAGGCGACCCGACTACAGGAATAGTTAGGCAAAAGGAAATCCTACAAGATATGCTTAAGTCAATAAATAGAAGTCTATTTCGTTTTACTGAATTACAAGATGCAAGAGAAGTCTTAAGCAAACAAATTGACGATTTAGAAACACTCAAAGATGAAGATTTGGAAATACTAATTGATAGAAGATTAAAAGCATTAACATTAGCATACTCCACCGTTCAAAGAAAGGTTGCTGAATATGTAACTGAAAGATTGGCTGATATTCCGGATGATATAAGCAGACCATTTAAGCCGTATGAAGGACTACCGGAAACTGAAGAATCTTTGGATGAACAAAAACAAAAAATAGAACAGGAATTAACTTTAACATATAATCAGTTTAAGGCTGATGGCGAGAAAAGAAGAAAAAAGAACATGAAAGACCTAGATGCTACTTATGAGTTAAATAAAAAGAATGCTGACAATACTAAAAAGGATGAAGAGGGTAAAACAGACCTTGACAAATTAACAGAAAGATATAATGAAAGAAAGGAATTTATAAATACATACTTTTCTGAACAGGGTGCTTTTGGTAAGGATGATTATGATAAAAAAATAAAACAACTAAAAGATAGATTAGAAAATATAAATCAATCAATCGAGTATGAGGCTGAGGCTAAAGAGCAACAAGCAAGAGCCTCAGCAGATATTGACGAAAGAAGAAAAAAAGAAACTGCTGAATTAGAGGAATACAAAAGAGATGCCAAGAGAAGAAGGGAGTTAAGAAAATCAGACCCACGACAAGATTTAGTTGAAGAGGCTAAAGGCAAAGTTAGAGTTAAATTGGGAGATACTTCTAGAAGATTGACTCTACAGCAAATAAAAGAAGCGATAGACGACCTTAAATCCGCACAGCCGGAAGTATTAGAAGAATCCAAAGAGGAAATCCGAAGGGAGATAGAATCTCAATTAGAAACAGAAAAAAGAAGGCTGACCAAAATAGAAAATGAATTAAAAACAGTTAATAAATACAGACCACTAATTAGAGAGTCTAAGTCTTTAGTAGGGGAATACACAGGAAAGGAAGAAATATTCAAAGAACAAGTTATTTTAGCAAACAAGGTGAAACTTGCCGCACAGGGACTAAAAGAAATAACCAAAATAATGAACCAACTAAATAAAGAAAATGAACAATCACTAGAAGAGTGGCTAGAATATGCAGAAAAAAGCGTTACTATAGACTTAAACAAATACGGAAAGTTAGGAGCAGGAATAGGAGATACTACACCACAGGAAGTTAGACTTGTCGGTGAATTAGTAGAAAGAGTAAATACTAGATTCGATTCTCTACAAGAACAAATAAATATAGTTAGAGATAAACTAGAAAAAAGGGAGTGAGGATATGACATGGCAAGATATTATAAAAATAAGCACAAGAGATGCAATATCAGATGCAAGGAGATTTATGCCCGAAGAGGCAGGAGAAAGGAATGAAGCAATTTCTAAAGTAAGAGCCATATTAGATTCTTATCGTAATATTGTAAAAGAGGAGTTTTTTGAAACTGAGCGTGGAAGAAAATTTCAAGAAGTTCTTGAAGAGGGATATGACCTAATAGACTATTATGAAAATTCCTATAAGGGGGATGAGTCAGAATTACAAAAGGAACTACAACATAATTTTTATCCGCTTGCAAGGCAGTTAAGAGAACTTGCGAAGCGGAATTAAAAAGGCTAAAGGGAGATTGATAAAATGACATGGGACTACTATAACGAAGGAAAACAATTTGATATATCTAAAGAAGAAAAGAAGTCTCAAGACATACTAGATTCTTTGGATGCAAAGCAGAAAAAAAGACTAAAGAAAACATTACAAGCGGCTGAACCAACTGAATTTTTCGGTCAAGACTTTACTAAATTAGGAGATTTGCTAGAGATGATTGATGGCTTAGAATTTACTAAGGCCGATAAAAAACTAACAAAGAAAGTCAAGTCAATGGATGAAAGGAATATTGATATAGTCGCTACCGCTACGAAACTTCGTAAAGAGTATGAACTTCTTTACAGGCAGATTAGAGATTTAGTCTATCCTAAGAGAAGAGGTGAAAAAGATGAGTGAAGAAAATACAATTAATGAAGAACTGCTTGAGATTATTAAAGCCCTTACTGCTAAGATAGAAAGTTTGGAAAAAGCAGTCTACAATGATGATAATTTACTAATGAAATCGGGTTTTGTTGTAGCAGATAGTCCAAGACCAACTATGAAAGTCATTGATTCTCAAGAAGAAGTTTCAACGATGGAATGGAGCGAAATTCATAAAATGGTAGACAGGATGGGATGAGTTATATGCCGGAAAGAGTTACGAAGAAAGAAAGAGTTATTTCTATGACAATAGAAAAGGCCAAAGAAGTTAAAGAAATGTTGCATCAATTAGGAAATAATAATATAAATCCTGCCGAAGATAAGAGCGAGGAAGTAAAGATAAAAAGACCCAAAGCAACAAAAGAAGAGAATGTTCCTAAGAGTCAAACAGAAGGAACTAATGTAGGTTACGGCCAAGCCGGAGATACATATGATTTCTAAAGGGCGGGGTTGTATTGAAACTCGGCTCTTTTGAAAAAGACAAGCGTTCTTCGGTAGAGTTGGTAAAATTATTTGAGATAACTAGAGTTGCTTTTTTATCCGCTAATAGTGACCCAAAAGAATACGGCCAAAAATGGAGAAAGGCAGTTGAGCAGATAAGAGAATCATATGAAGAATTAGATGTAGCAGGTAGAGAGTTAAAAAATTTCATAGAGAAAAAACTACTAGAACATAGGGATGTTAGTGACCCCACTTCTCCTCAAGCAAGAGAACTATATGAGGACATAAAACTAGTTAGATATAAGTCAGATGTAGTCATAGACCCATTTGCTAAAAGATTTGGAGAGGGAGTTTTAGAAGAACTACTAGATAATCCCGAATCAATGGTTAAGTTTGTTCACTATGCGATTAGAGACAATACTCATGCTCTTGGTAAAGAAACACTAGAAGTAAAAGACATGGAAGAAGATACTCTTACTGATGGATTAGCGGGACTAGATTTAGAACCGGATGATGTTGCACTATACATAATAGAAAATTATGGTGATGGTAAAGATTCTAAAAAGGTAGAGGCTAAGGTAAAGGCCGCTATGGATATGTTAGAACTGATATTCTTTTCACAACACAATGAAGAGGATTGGGATGAACTACTAGACATTGATATGAAAAAGGCAGAAAAAGCGCAAAGTGATTTTATTGTTCCAAATAAACCAATGTATAGAATATTTGAAATAAATGACATGAATGAACTAAAGGGATTTAGTGGAGAGTATGTCGTTCAAGAAAAATACGATGGCATGAGAATACAATTACACAAAATAGACAATAATGTAAAAGTTTATTCTTATAATGAAAAGGATATTACTGATAAATGTAAAGACATAGTTAAAGAACTAAAGGCAAAACACTTTGGAGAATGTATATTAGATGCAGAACTTATACTATTTGATGGCAAAGAAGCACTACATAGGGCTGATACAATTGCTCATGTGTTTAAAAACAAATATCCTGAAGCCACACTAAAAGCCCATGTCTTTGATATTATGAGACATGATTCTCAAATGTTACTAGAAGAGGAATTAGATAGTAGAATTAGAACTTTATTTAATAATTATTCTCAACACTCATCCGATGTTCTATTATTCCCTTCAAAGAAAGATACTAGATTCGCAGACTCAATAAAAGAAGTCAATGAATACGCTAAAGAGATTATGGAAATACCGACTGCTGAAGGAGTTGTAATAAAAGATATTACCTCTACTTATTATTTAGGAACTAAGAAAAATCCAAAATGGATTAAGTGGAAAAAGTTTGTAGATTTAGATGTAGTGGTTCTTAGTAAAACCAAAACAAAGAGTGGATTACATTCTTATTCTGTTGGAGTTGGCCCAATATTAGACGAAATACCAAATACTGTTGAAATAGATGAAATAAAATATCTAAATGTAGGTAAGGCATTAAACACTAAGATAGCAGTTGATGTTGGAGATATTATTAGAGTAAAAGTAGATGAAGTTAAGAAAACGGCTAACGGCTATTCTTTATTCTCTGCTAAAGTAATCGAAGTTCCGGAAGTAGAATATCCGGATAAATTAGTTACTTTAGCCATGCTTGCTAAAGACACAAAGAAGTCTTTGAACTATGATGTTTCTGCATTGGAAAAGGGAGTCAAGATAACTGATTATGTTCATGGAGAAACTACTGCTATTCTCAAATACGATATGAATGGTTTTACCCTTTATGGCTTTGAAGAAAACAATTTAATGTCAAAGAATGCTTTAGCAGATTTAGATATGTGGAAAAGCAAGGCAATAGAGATAATGAAAACAAAACAGGGAGAACTTACTGCGGCTATTCATCAATTTCTAACTAAGAAGGGGGAGCAAACAACTAGACAACTACATGAATTCTTAATAACTAATCATAGGAGTTTGTATCAAGATATACTAGATGCTAAACAAAGTAAACTAAGAGACTGGGCTGTTCAGCGAGAACCCATATTAGAAGGATTAAGTAACAAAATAAAAGCAGACCCCGAATTTAAATTTGGAACAGATGAAATTAAAAAATATGAAACTCCTGAAAAATATAGAGAAGGTGAATTTAAGATATCACTTAGAGAAGATGAAAATATACAGTTCTCTATTAGACTAGAAGATAAAAATTTACATTGGACTATACAAATAGATGATGAAAAAGAGTTATTTGATTTATTTGGTGCGGCAGGAAAATACCCTGCTCAAGTTTCAGAAAATGTGCAGAATCAAAAAACGATTGATTATGGGAAAATAAAATTAGGTATTCAAAGAAATGGCTACCATGAATATTTCTTAGAAGGAAATAAATTTGAAACTAAACTACATATTAGGTATCTTCCGGTAAAAGATAAAAAGATGTGGTTAGCGTGGACTGGATATGAACAGAAACCTGCTGATAAAGAAGGAGATGAAGGAATTTGGGACATTTACGAGGATAAGTTTAGTTCTGTTAAATTACCAAACTAAATCGAAAATACCGTGTTCTTTATATAGTGAAAGAATTAAAACCTTGAAATGAGAGGTATGAGTTCTGCGGTGATAAGTAATAGAGCCAATGACTTTACCATCTTAAAAAGTAATCAAGACTTGATGATTGGAGGATATGCAAGCATAGAAATCGTAGATAAACAAAACGATTTAATTACATTAAAGGCTTTAGAAGAAGCAGTAACAAAATATATGCAAAATCCTAAATTTAGAAATGTAATGACAAATCACTCAAATGTTCAAGTTGGAGAAGTAGTAAAATCATACAGAGATAAAACGGGGAGATTGTGGAAAACAGAAGTGGATGATGTTGGATTCTTCGTTGTAATTAAATTAAGAGATGATATAGAAAAAGCCAAAGAAATAGGAAGAGGCGTAAGGAAAGGTTCGTTAAGGTCATTTAGCATAGGAGGACAGGCATTACAAAAAGTAAAGAAAAGTCATCCGGAGTTAGGTGATTATAACGAAATAAGCAAACTTGAATTGCATGAGGTAACAATTTGTGAAAAAGGAATAAATCCGGAAGCAAGATTTGATATTTTAAAGCAAGAAAAACAGGTGAATAAAATGACTAAGTTAGAAAAAGCATTGGCGGAACTTGACACTCTAATGGAGCAAGTCAATACGCTACGAAAAGAAGAGGCCGAAATGATGGACACTGAAATGATGGATGAAACTAAAGAATCCATGAAGGAGTCTGTGGAAGATGAGAATATGTTGGAATCTATGGATGAAATGGAATCTATGGATGAAATGGAAAGAGGTGGCGACTATGAGAAACTCATGGAAAACAAAAAAGCCGTTGTCTCAACACTAGATGGAGCAGGAGTCGAAATTGGCGAACCTGCTGATAGAATTGTTATTGATAATGGCAATCCTAAACCAAGTGGACTTCCAGTTGTTAAAGCATTTAACAATGATGAATTAGATACACTAAATCTTTCTAATCTAAATATCGAGAAAGCATATGAGTCTTTCCGACAAGAGCAACTAGAAAAGATTGCTCTAGATAATCTAGAAAAGCAATTTAGTGCAAGATTCCATGCAGAAAAGGCAAATAGAGAAAATATTTTGGCAAAATCACAATATGATGCTCAAGCAGAAATTAAATCCCTTAAGGATGAATTTACTCAACTAAGAAAGTCTTTGACTGCTGAGAAAGAAACTATACTAAAAGCACAAGAAGCGGCTGTAGCAGAACTCCCAAGTATGGATGATTTGGCTGAAATGGATTGGTCAGAGATTCACAAAATGGTAGGAGGTTATTAAGATGACAGGATATATTAATACAATAGCAGATTTAGAGAGACAAACATATGGAATATCGGGAATTAGCGGTCAATTGCTAAAGCAAAGTGGTGCAGTTCAAGCACTACATAGTGGCCACGATACTGCACTAGGAGTAGGAAGCGGAACTGGAACTATTGGTGATGTTTCCGCTTTGTATAATAGAGTGTTTGGTCAAAAAGTTTGGTCAATGCTAAACAGAGAATGTAATGCACTTTCTGTTATTTCAAAGAGGCCTTATGTTTCAAGCGGTTGGAGAGTATTGGTAGAAAGACCTGCTGGTGGTAGTGGAAATTCACTATCTATTGACCTTGATTCTACAGCATCAAACTCTGATGCACTTATTGGAGCAAGTTCACTTAGAGCAGATTTGATTGGTGGTGTTCCGGAGAACGCTAAACTAGGAACTAATGCTGATGGATTGTTTTCTATTGCACCAAAGTATTCTACACTATTTACAAGTCCAAAGATTATTGCTCATCAATTCGAGTTCTCTGAACTTGCTATGGAAATGGCACAAATTGATGATGGTATTGGAGATATTAGAGCGCAAATGCGTGAAGATATGGGTAAGCATCACGCTGAAGTTCAAAACCAAATGTTAGTTATGCCTCTAGAAGCATATGACTTTGATGGTGGTATTTCTTCTAGTGTTAGCACAATTGAGAGAAACTATACTTCTCTACTAAAGATTGTTTCAAGCAACGCAGAACTACAAAACATGAAAGCAAACGATTTGATTAAGAATGGAACATTTGACGATACTGATTTGACAAATGGACAAGCAGAAACTTCTACTCTATTCGGTAACAGCGATAGAGCAGGAACAAACTCTTCTTTCATGAATGCAGTTGTAAATGACGGAACTTACTCAGCAAGTGGCCAAAGGTCTTTGACTCTAAGTTTGATTAACCAAACTCTAAGAGAAATTCGACAAAACGGTGGTTCTCCAAAGGTTATACTAACTGGATATGATACTCTACAAACATTGAGTGATTTACTACAAGCACAAGAAAGATTCATGGATGGTAAAGAAATTGTGCCAACCGTAAATGGTGTTCGTGGTGTAAAGGGTCAAGAAGTCGGATTTAGAGTTTCTACTTATTACGATATCCCACTAATTCCTGTTGCGGCTATGCCATCAACAAAACACCACTCTCTATCTACTGGACTTTCTGATATGTTGATTCTAGATACTGACCATCTATGGCTATCTGTTATGAAACCAACTCAATACTTTGAAGATGGTATTAGTAACGGAAACCCATTCGGTGTTGGAACTCTAGGAAACCAAGCACTTTACCGAACTATTGGTGAGACTGGTTGTTCATACTTTAGAGGACAAGGCAAGATTACAAACCTTCTGTGAGGTGATTTAAGTGACACATACTGTAACACTTATATCCGACCATAAAGGGTTTGCGATACCAAAGGCTCTAGGAGATGAATATGTGGCTCTAGGTAGTTGTAACATTACTGCTTATAGAACAGGAACAACCGGAACTGCGGCTTCTCAAACAATAAACACTACGCATACTGCTAGATATACTAGAGATGCGGGTAGTTATCTAACTGATGGATTTGTAGTGGGTGACCATATTGTTATAGTTGGTTCGGAATCTGCTAACAACGCTAAAGTATCAGTAATAGACAATATTTCTACCGATGGACTTACTATAACAGTTGTTGGTGGAGGTTTGACTAATGGTAGTGGCGGTGGCGATGAGCAAATCACTCATGCAGGTGAAAAGATTTTAGCAAGTAGTTTTGGATTAGCCACTCTATCTTCTGTAGAATTAGCAGGTCAAGAAAACCACGATAACAATTTTATTATTGGTGAGATTTCTGCTGATGGAACTTTCTTTTATCTTTACGCCTATACTACAGGGTCAGCCGCTTTATTGTCGGCCTCTCTACAAAGTGGTGATTTGGGAACTGTAAAGTTAAAGGTTCAAGGTAATCTTTGAGGTCTTTAAATGCCAACTGTTAGAATAACAGATAAAGCAAAAATAGAGAAAAAAACCTTAGCGGGTGTATTGATAACCAAAGATACACCCGTTGAGTTTCCTCTAAGAATTGCTATATCTATGCTAGGCCATCCGGACTTTATGTTCACATTTACTAAAGAAGATGAGGAAGGACTCCTTAAGTTAGACGATGCTAATCTAAAAATAGCAGGAACTGAAACAAACATGGATATCAAAACTCATCAGCAACTAGTAGACATACTGATACCAAAGGCAACTAAGGCTAAGAAACCAAAAACAACAAAACCAAAGACAACAAAACCTAAAACTACTAAGGCAAAAACTCCCAAAAAAGAGTAGATTGTCTTAGGAAAGTTATAATAGGTATTGTAACTAACGCTGTTTGAGGAGATATTATGCCTAGTGGTGGTTGTAGAACAAGCGGAGTATTGACAGCAGATGCTATTGTCTTTGACGGTAGTTGTAGATTAGTTTCTATTCATGCTTGCGAAGTAGGAACAGGTGCAGGCGCAAATGCTGAAATTAAAGTATATGACGGAACTGATAATACTGGTAAAGAAATCGCAAGAATTATTTTATCAGCAAAACAAACAGTAGAGTTTGACATGCACTCTGTTCTTTGTGACAATGGCATATTTTTTGAAGAGGCAAGCGGAGAAGTTGCGTGTTCTATTGAATTCAGATGAGGTTTTACTATGGCGGTTTTAAATCAAGATACTAGATTAATAATGACTATACTTTTTGTTGGAGCAGTTAGTGGGGCAAATGTCTATGCTTATGCTGAAATAGGAACAGGTTTTCCTTATGGAGCATTAGCACATTCTGTCTTATTCGGTCTTGGAACAATAGGAGCAATAATGGTTATGAAGGCTTTGTTTGACTTAGCCCTAAATGACAAAATAGAACTTTGGCTACTTGACAGAAAGATTACTGCTTTTTGGGAAAGAAAGGCTAGAGACGACCAACAAAGAAGAAAGATGGTTGAGAGCGCAAAACAATATAACACTAGTTTGCCATATACAGGCCAAACAGAAACCGATGATAATACCGTTGGTAATGAATTTTTAGCAGTCCTTCAATGAGGGGTGGCTAAATGGTTCTTAGTGACTTAATGGGTTTTTCCGACTCCGATTATGCTTATAATCAATCTAGAGCGCATTCGGCAGATATTTTCTTTTTGAAAATGAGAGCATGGTTTTGGGGGGGTTTCTCTACTTTGGCTATGTTTTTAGTTGGTAATATTATGGGAGTCTTTGACATTAATATAATGGGTTGGATTATAGAGAGGGCTAAAGATATTTGGGGGCATTAATATGTCCATAATGACAGGTTTTGCCATATTAGTCGGTGAGGCTATAATAGGATTTTACAAAAAGATTCACGCAATTAACTTTGGTGTTTATGGTGCTACTATGGTTGGTAAAACAACCTTAAGTCATCAACTAAGAACTAGAGGAGAAGTTCCTCAAATAAATGAAAGAACAGTGGGGTTGCATAGGGCTTCTAGAAAAACGATAAAACTAGACGGAAATTCACATACAATAAAGAGTGCTGATATCGGAGGAGAAGCAATTTATTGGAAAGAATGGGTAAAGGATATGCAATCTCGTAGAGTAAAATATGTTATATTTATGATAGACCATAGGCACTTAGATAATTCTTCAAACTTAGACCATCAAGTAGCATGGAAATTTTTAGTAGATACTATTGTTGCTAGTCGGTGGCCTACTGGTAGAAAGAAAAAAGATTCAGATTATCCTATGGCAGTCGGTATTTGGGCTAATAAATATGACATTTGGGGAGATAAATATAAAAGTGAAAAGCCTATAGATAAACATGAGATATTCGAACCATTCTCTTATGGGATGAGACAACTTAACGATAAAGGAATACCTTGTTATAAATATATAGTTTCAGCAAAATCAGACCCCGAAATGGTGTATAAAGGAATAACTACTATGATAAAGGATTATTGAGGAATAAAAGATGTATCAAAATCAGCAGATGTTAGCACAGACGAATAATATGAATTTAGGTTTATCACCTATTAAACAGGCTAGAGCAAGTGGAGCAGTAACAGAATATCACTTTATGGCTATCAAACCTAAAAAGCAATTAGCAGAATTAACTGCTGTCCTAAAAGCAGAACCTAAGAAATTACTATTTCTAAGATATGGAAAGAAATTTAATCTTAAGGATAGATGTGTTGTGTGTGGAATGCACCACATTTGGGAAGCAGGAGATTATCTTAGGCCACCTATTCCTCTAGATAAAGTAACAAAGGGTAGACCCTTAATGGGAACTTACTGTCCTAAACATGCTTCAATGTATATGCAGTTAGAAATGCTACAACAACAAATACTAGCAGATAAACACGGCTTAGACTTTAAAGCATTTAAACCTAGAATGCCTAAGATTTTAAAAAGTGGCCCAGTATCTAATCTAACAAAAGATGATATTGTAGCACTAACCGCAAACGGTTATTTAATAAAGCCACCAACTTTAGGAGATAACAGGTCAGCGACTAATGAGGCCGTAGAGATAATTGGAGAAATAAATATACTAACAGATAGATTGAATTATTTAATGATAAATAAACAAGTTAAAGTTGATGATATTAAAAAGGCAAAGGAAGAAATTAGTGAAGAAGTCGTGGAGGAGTAGATATGGGAATACTAGGAACAAGTAATGGAACAGTTTTAGGTGCTGTTCAACAAGGTCAGCAAAATAACTTCAAGTCAATGAACAACTTACTTTCTTTACAAGATAATCATGTAGAAGAATTTTTCCAATATCACGGAGAAATGTTTTTGACTGCTCTAGAACAAATGATGGAAGATGTTATAGAAAGAGTAGTTAGTCAAATGTTAGCAAAATTAAAACTTACTTCGAATGGTAGTAATATTATTGTGAATGCTGATTCGCTTAGAGAATACGAAAAGATTACTCAAGAAAACATAGACTTAGACATTCAAAAACTTTTGAATTCTGCTATTAACACAGAGGTAGTTAATCAAAGAAAACTAGCAAAACAACAATACTTAGAATCACAAGGATTTAGTGGAGGAGGTCAAATGCCAACACAGCCAACAGCAGGTATGGCAATAGCAGGAATAACAGGACAAACTCAACAATACAATCAAATGCAGGGTGCTATAAATAATGGTAGTGGTTATCCTGTTCCTCCATCGGGAACAGATGGTTATGGTAGGCCATATTGGATAGATGCTCAAGGACAAATGAGTTATGAACCACCACAAAGCGGTTTAGGTTTAGGTAGTGCAATACAAAAAGGTGCGGCTTGGGCTAAATGGTTAATGTGAGTTGGTTAAATGGTTTCCTTTGTTTATGATGGAGCAGATAGGAAACTACCTGCCGCTAGAAATTTTTTATTAGATGAAATAGAAAAATATCTAATAGGCAGGGCAACAGGCGAAGATGGCTTTGTAAGAAGAATAAAAGATTCATTATATGATTTAGAAGCCAAAGATATTGACCCTAATCCATTGATAAAAGAAATAGAATCAATGCTAGAAGATACTTTGGATAAACCTCTTAAGCCATATTTAGATGATAATAGAGAGGCTATGAGTAGTTTCTTAAGAAGAAGGCCTGAAAAAAGAAAAGACAAAGATAAAGAGATGTTAGACGGGGCTACATTAAAAAACATAGTAGAGGGTAGTGAGGACTTTAATAAAAACCTAGTTGCTCAATTAAGTGGAACTGTTGTTAGCGATATTGCAGGAGTATCAGAAACAATAAGAGAACAGATTATTGGGATGTTTAAGGCACTAGATGTAACTACGGATGATGAATTACCTACTCTAGAAATAGAGACAGAAATACGATTTAAAACGGCTAAATCAATAACAGGAGTAAACAACCTAAGTTTCTCAAAGAGTAACAATAGAGGAAATAAAAATGCTCACTCTGTCTTAACTTTCCCTTCAGATGATGAAATGGAATTATTTACTATTAAAGCACAAGATTTAATTATTGAATATACGGGTGCAGAAGTTACTATGATACCAAAGAAAGGAAAGGTATTGATTGATAGTGCTATAGATGAAGAGGGTATTCCAAATGCAATCAAGTTTTCTTCTATGAAGAAATATTTAGAGGATGTGACAGATAAAAATGGCGATAAGATAACTCAATTTAAAGACGGCTTACAATTTGATTATAAATTTATAGATGATTTAAATGATAAACTCGCTGAATGGTTTGAAGAAAATATCGGGGGAAAGGATGAATATTATGAGGCTATGGTTCAAGAAGGGCTGTTATATCAATTAATGGTAGAAGTTTCTTTAGTAAGAGAGGAAAAGGATGCTGAAGGTAATATTATACCCAAAACAAGTAAATTACTAAGTGAAAGGGTGGCAGATACGATACCGGATGATGATGATAAAGTAAAAGATAAGTATAGTAAATTTACTGCTATGAAATATAGAATACCGAAAGCCTTTGCTATTAATCCTAACTTTGATGTTACTGCCGAAGAAGAATATCCTCTAATACCTATGAAAGAATATAGGTCACCGGAGAATATTAAATATAAAAGAGGCGAAGATACAGAACAAAAAAGAATTGCTAGAAAAAAGTTATCGGATAAATTAAGTCAAGATAGACAAAAAGTAGTCGCTCAATACAATGAACTAAGAGCCGCTACAACTGAAATAGAAGTAAATGGGAATAAATATCTATTAATTTTTAGTGATAACCCTGTCTACAAAAAGGCAGAAAAAGCATATAATGAGTTTGGTTTCGGCAACAAAAAAATAAAATTAGTGGTTCACAGTTTCTTTGATGAGAAATTTGAAATGTTAAAAGAAGAGGGTAATAGGAAATTCAAAAATAAGGCTCTCTTTGATTCAGATTTTCAGGGGCAGGAGAGACTTAAGTATGCCTATATAGATAGAAGAGAAGAACCTATTACAGAAGCAGAAGCAAAACAAATAGAACGGGGAGACTTTAGAGTAGTAGAGGAGAAGTATGGGGAGGCTTTTTCTGAGTATATGTTTTATAGAAAAGATTATGTTAAACAAACTGATTTGGGTAAATATGCTGATTTGGGTCGTAGCGAAGAAGAAAGGGCAGAGTTGTATTATAAATTTCTAACTGGGACTTTAGATGCCCAAACAAGAGGACAGGTGTTTAGAGTTTTCGATTCTAAATCAGGAAAAATGATAAACCCCTTTCCCCATATAGCCGAAGGTAGTCCAGAAACAACAAGTGAGAATGAGTATGAGGTAATATTCGGAAGACCTATTCAACTAAGAAAAGAAGATTTAGATGATATTAGCGTAGAGAAAAAAATGACAACTAAGAGATGGATTAAACTCTATGAAACTAATAGGGAAGCGGCTCAAATATATGTTCTTCTTCCTTTAGTTTCCGAAACTGCAATTGTAGAAGATTCTAGAACAATAGAAGGTAGTGAATTTGGAAAGCCCAAATACCAAGCAACGGCATTCACAGCCGATGAGATGCAACAAGTAGATAGCGGTGAAAAAGATGAAGATGATAAACCAATAATGAAAGATAATGAAGTAGATGCTAAGGTATTATACACTGTCTATCTTAAGAAATATGTTGCTTATAACCTAAGCCCTATTAGAAATAGAGGGCAAAACAAACTCATGAGAAAATATCTAGACAAACTAGGTAATAGAATAATAGATATTAGAGAAGTAACTGAGGGGTATTGATGGGAACTACTGGCTATCCAAGCGACTATTCTTTTGATGAGAATGTAAATGGAGTTGCTACCTATACAATAGCATCGGGATTTTTCACTGGTGCTTATGATAAAGGTGTAGGATTTTATACAGACTTTGCTTCTGTTGCAGATATGTTACAGATATCTCATTTTAGCGATACTAGTTATCCTTCTAGGGCGCAGGTCGGTAAGATAATCAAGAGAATAGAAGGAACAGTAGATGAAACAGTAAAACGCTCTTATCGCCCTATAATTACTAGAGATGAGTTTCATGATTTTCAATTTAAAAATCTACCAATGAATACTTACTATGGAGGGTATGTTGGTTTTATACAATTACCCACATTAAAAGTTAGAAAAATTGTATCTTTACAGGTTTGGCAAGGTAGTCAATACGAAGAACTTGCTTCGGCTCAAGCCCAAATAAGACTATTAGAAAACCATACAGAAATAAAAATAATAACTCTTAAAACACCAAATAGCACTTATTCTTTTAATTTAGAATCATCAAATAAAATAGTTACAACCTCTTCTCCTAGACTATTAGATAGTGAATTCAACAATGCGTTTGGAATAAAAACCACCGTCAATGAGATTATTTCTTTAATTAATGAGGAGAAACCTAGTAAAACTCAGTCCTTTACAAAGGCTAGAAATCATAAGTCACTACTAGATACAACCAATCAACTATCTATTTCAGACTTTTTCTATGCTTCAAAGGATAAAAGTAGCGGAAGTAATATTCTAATTTCTTCTTTATTGGCAGGAGATGATGGCTCTGATTGTCTAGTAGAAATAACAACTCAACAGACTTGCACTACTTCTTTATCTTCGGCTAACCTTACTGTTGCGGATTCTTCTAAACTAGCAGTTGGTATGGCTGTTAGCGGAACAGGAATAACGGGAACTAAAACAATTAGTTCTATTACAGACGCAACTACTGTTGTTTTAGATAGTGGTTCGGGAATAACTGCCGGAACAAATACACTAAATTTTGTTTCAACTAATCAAGATATTCCCACTGTATGTTCGGTATCTAGATTTACAGATAAAGAAGATGTTAGAAGGCTTGGTGATTTTTGGACTATTGCAGATGAAGGAAGAATATTCTTCATGCAAGAATATCCTTTCCACAGTAAGAACTCTATTATAGTAACATATGAAGCAGGAGATAGTAGAGTTCCCGCACAGATACATGAGGCTACAACTAAATTAGTAGCGGCTGAAATACTAAGACACGACGACCAAAGCATATTAGTGGCAGAGACTGGGGCTAATATTTCTACTAAAGAAAAGTATGATATTCTTAGAAAAGAGGCTATGGAAACTCTTAATGGAAAAAAGGACTTGGTTTATTTCTTGGATTGATTATTATGGCATTTTATATTAGCATGAAAGAAATAAATGAACTAGTGCAAATACAAAAGGAAAGACAACTAGCAACACAGGAATTATCCGAACAGTTAGGAATAGATATTAGTTTTAGTGATGAAGAAGTTGCTAAATTTGCACAAGAAGAGATACTTAAAAAAGTGAATAACTCAATTAAAGAGGAGGTAGAAGCATGGATGAAGTCAGTATTATCGTAGAATTACTAACTGGGACTGATGCAGGACAAAGTTCTTCTCGATGGAGTAGGGCTAGAGACGCTTTATCTTTAGATGGAACTATAGTTACTCCCACTGTTATTGATGTTAGAACACTACAACCAAATAAAGGAAGTAGATATGATATGAGTAATAGTGGTGGTGGGGCGACTATATTGGTCTTTGAAGATTCTCAAAACATAACCTATCCAACAATTCATTATGATATTAGAAATGAGACTTACTCATTTACTTTGCACCTTAGAGTTATACATGACGAAAGGGCAAATAATAATTTAAATTATGGAAGAGATAGATTAAGAGATTTATATGCTATTTTAAAAAAAGTAATAGAAGATAATAGAAAAGGATTTACTGCAAGCGATGGTTCTAGGTTTAACCAATTATTTTTAGGTTCTAGAACTGAAAGTAATGATAGAGGAAAAAAGTTATATGGGTATAAAGTATCGCTTGAAGTAAAGAGATTTGGACTAAGCATCCCGCAGTAGTTTGTAAGTAAGTAATGGGAGAGAGTTTGATATGGTAAAAAATACAGATATATTTTTAGGAAGTGGAGCAAGCGTAACGAAAATACCGGAATTGGATATTTATTTTCCGATTGAGGAGACTAGTGGAACTGTAACTACAGTTACTGCTAACGGGACTACTACTACAGCAGTAGCAGATGTGGTATTTGGAACAGATTTTTCTTTAGTGAATAATCTTTATGTTGGCTGTTTATTTAGAAGATACAGTTCGGGAAATGCTCTACAAACCACCCATAGGATTACTGCTAATACAGCAACTACTATTTCATTTACTCCTTCTGCTACTTTAAGTAGCGGAGATTACTTTGTAATAGATAGTTACGGTGCGCCCTGTCCTGCTCCAAAAATTAATACTGATAAGAAAACTCTCTTAGCCGATACTTGGTTGGGAATAGTAGAATCTTTAACTTTCCCAACTACTGAAGTAGAAATGAAACAAACAAATATTTCATTAGGTGGCAGTAGAAACTTTACTTATCAATACAAGGGAATAGAAACCGCAGGTGCGGCAGATATCAGTCTTGTTGCTAATCAAGGAACATGGCTTTACTATTTCTTTGGTAAATGCACTAATGTAGATATTGGAAATGTAAATACTAGTGATGTATTAGTTGAAGCAGGTCTTAGCGGTAGCAATCCTGCTAATAGGGCTGTTCCCGCTAGTGAGAATGGCATATACATTAATTATGATGATGTAGAAGAAACTGGGCCAATTTTTCATAGGTCAATTGGAACGGTTATGACTCCCTATGTTAATCCTGCTCAAGATGCTGTTTCTGGACTACATATTGTAACTTTGCCTACTGTTGGAACAAATGGCAAAATTGAAGATGCAATAGAATATACCTTT
>Ga0160423_10001286_pt1 | contig 21031 bp, 20 predicted proteins | sample CRUFie14St8metaG_FD_108191 | JGI IMG/M metagenome (GOLD analysis project Ga0160423, IMG submission 108191) | Marine microbial communities from the Costa Rica Dome - CRUD Field 142mm St8 metaG | ecosystem: Environmental > Aquatic > Marine > Oceanic > Photic zone | place: Costa Rica: the Eastern... | reverse complement strand
TTATCCCCAGATGGCTGAGCAGGTTAGCGCTGTCGATGGGGGGGCGAGTCACGCGGCGGAGTTTCTATGCAGCATAATGGCGGGTATGGGTGATGCCTGTGCCCAAGAGCGTCTGGCTGACGGGACCATCGTAGTGAACCAAACCGGATTAAGCATTGTGCGTAATCTCGAGGGCGCAGATCGACATACTATGCTGGTTGTCTGGGTGGAACTCTGGCGCGGTGCCATACATTCACATCGGGCGCTTATTGACGTGCAGTGTGATATCGCTGCTGAGTGTCTACGGTGGACACTCAGCGACACAGCCGGAGTGCTACCGCCCTAGGTGTATTGACTGCCCGAACTGCGGGATGTCAAGTTGTATAAGTCTGTGAACTTGCTTAGATATCGCGTAGCTTGAGGGCTTTGCGGGAGAACGGCATGACGCTGCAACCTTATCGGACCCTGATCGTACTGCTGGCCGCTCAATGTTTCGGTCAAACCGCAGCGCCGATCTTGGTGTTGCTGGGAGGACTCATTGGCGCGCAGATTGCGCCCAGTGCGAATTTAATGACCCTGCCGCTGGCATTTATGATAATCGGCACCGCGGCGACCACAGCCCCCGCCTCTATGTTCATGGCGCGTGTCGGTCGCAAGATAGGTTTTCTGTTTGGCTCCGGATTGGCGGTTTTTGCGTCCTTGCTTGCTGCCTTGGGCGTTTATCAGCAGTCTTTTGCGGTATTTTGTCTAGCTGCATTTCTGATCGGTTCTTATCTCGCCTTTTTGCAGCAGTATCGGTTTGCTGTCGCTGAATCTGTTGCTCCGGGTGCTGTGCCCAAAAGCCTGTCAATCTTGATGCTTGCCGGTATTGTGGCGGCCTTGCTTGGCCCCGAGGTCGGGCGAAGATTTAGCTCGGTTGATGGATTGCCCGACTTCGTGGGTTCGTTCTTAGGGTTGGCCGTGATGATGGCCATGTCTTTTTTTATCTTGTTACTGTTCTTTCGCGACACTGAAATTCAGGCTGATACCTCGGTAGGGGATGAGCGCCCGCTAGGTTTAGTGTTGCGCCAGCCTACGGTTATTCTTGCCATAGCATCCGCAGTGGTGGGTTATACGATCATGAGTCTCATTATGACTGCAACGCCTGTCAGCATGCACGAACTCGACCAGCATTCCTTAGATGCAACGACTTGGGTGGTGCAAAGTCATATTCTGGCGATGTATATCCCATCATTCTTTAGTGGCTTCTTAATTACGCGATTTGGTGTGCTGCGGATTATCCAGTGCGGCTTTTTGTTGATGCTGATTTGTGTCGTGGTGGGCTGGGGGCGACCCGAACTGATGCATTACTTTGGCAGTATGGTGTTGCTCGGTGTGGGCTGGAATTTCTTGTTTCTCGGCGGCACGACCCTATTGACTCAGTCTTATCGCATGTCGGAACGTTTTAAAGTTCAGGCGACGAATGATTTTATGATTTTTGGCTTGCAAGCAGTCGGATCCCTAGGCGCCGGCATGCTCTTGGCAACACTCGGCTGGAACGGCGTTTTGGCCTTCAGTCTGCCCTGGCTAATGGTGCTAATTCCTGTGCTTATTTACGCTAAAAAACACCTTTCGGTGCCCCAGTCCTAGCACTGTATATGGGATAATCCACGGCTTTTTATTGGGCAAGAGCTGAGGGAGGCTTTGTTTTGCAAGAACCTGCACAGGTGAATATCGTAAGGCCGGATGTGCGCGGGATTGGGCTAAGCACGATCGTAACCGCATTCGCGGCTGACCCGCTGATGCGTTGGATACTGCCTAGCGCAGATAAATATTTGAATCACAGCGCCGGAATTTTTGATAGCTTCGGCGGTGCAGCTTTCGACGCGGGAACAGCCTATCAAGTAGCAGACTTTGCCGGCGTAGCGCTATGGGTGCCGCCCTCCCACGCGCAGCACGATGACACCGATGATGCTGAATTTTCCGCTTCTCTTGCCCAGTTGGTTGTTCCTGAGCAGGTGGAAGAAGTGGCGACAGTGTTGGGGCAGATGCAAAGCTATCACCCCGACTACGACTGTTGGTATCTGCCATTAATCGGCGTGGATCCTGGGCATCAAGGACGTGGACTCGGTGCGCAACTTATGAAGTATGCATTGGCGCGTTGTGATGAAGCTGGTTTGCCGGCGTATTTGGAGTCATCAAATCCGGCTAATATTTCTTTGTATGAACGATTTGGCTTTGAGGTTATGGGCCGTATTCAAACTAAGACGTCGCCACCCGTGCACCCGATGCTACGTCCGCGGCAATAACCTGAGTGGCAAAATTTTCGCGGCACAGGGGACGGTTTAATGCGGGGTCGGCGTGCTGCTTTTAGCGCATTCGATCCAAGCGCAGAGCAGCGAAAAAATTTACCAAGGCTAGGAATACGCAGGTAACCCGCAATGCAATTTGGCCGCTCCAGAACTCTGTTAGCGCGGCCTGGTGAACCAAGTGAAGTTCTATATCAGCCCAAAGCAGGGTGGCTAATATCACCGCGGCGGCAAGAGATGCCTCGCGTAAATAAAGTCTGAGCCAGAACGACAGCGCGTAGAGAACCGTCAACGGTAAAAATAACCATAGTCGGTACAGTACTGTGTCGAAGTAAACCGCTGAGTTTGAAAACAAGTAAGCGAACTGCTCTGGGAAATATACAGCCATCAAGCCCCGCATACTGAGCAGAAAAACCACGATCGAAAAGCGGATCCAAATCCACCGGCGAGTGCGCATTTCATTTCTGCAGCCGCCCTCGTAAAAAGCAGCGAGGGCCTCTTTTTCTGCTGGAGAAAGTATTGGCATAGAGGTCTCTAGATACAGTTTCGGTTTAGCTTAAGATTACGGGTTTGGCAGGCTAGCTTGCCCCAGCTTGGCCTTGGCTTTACAGAATATCTATCGGGTTGTGCAACCTTTTCTTTAGCTCTCCGCAGCTATTTTTGGGGTGCTTCCACTAACCGGCTGATGGCGAGTGCTACCACCCGACGAGCATCGTCTGCTCCGAGTTTTTGGCTTTGGCGCAGACTGATCCAGAACTCGATGCCTAAGGTTGCATCTATGGCCTCGAACAGCGTTTTGTTATTTCTCAATTCATTGGGCAGCACTTGGTCGAGGCGTTTTCTTCTGCGCGTGGCTGGTTGCTGCTGACTGTCCTTATGTCGTTGATTGGCGCGTTGACGCTGGAAAATAGGCGATACATAAATCGGCAGTAAATGTTCATAAATTCGCGATCTTCGATCTATGATGTGAGTGAGTTGTCGTTGCCATTGTTGCGGTGCGGTAATGTCCAGCGGAAACGGCTCATCAATCACCGCTTCAGCATTCGCCTCCGCCGCTGTGATCATTTCTCGGTGCAGAGTTTCCGCATCGCTAAAGTGGCGGAACAGAGTGCGCGTGGTGACTCCAGCGTTTTGCGCAATCTCTGTGGTGGTGGGTCGCAGGCTACCGTTCAGAATCAGGTCTCGAGTGGCATCCAATATACGCTGACGCGTGCGTTCCGTGCGTTCATGGCGACCGTCATTCTTCTTTGCCACGGCGACTTTAGTCATCGGCGTTGCGCGCGAGCACTTGGCAGCGTTTCATTAGACGTCGGGCATTGTTGTCAAAGTCATCTCTTCGGTGCAGTACTCGGCGATTGTCCCAAACAATTAGGTCATCAGGCTGCCAGGTCTGTTGCCAAATATTTTGCGCTAGCGCCGCATAAGACCATAGCTCGTCGAGCAAGGCCTCGCTCTCAGCTAGGGGCAAACCCGGTATATAGGCCCATTCACGACGTCCCAGATAAAGTGTTTCATTACCAGTCTCCTCATGAATACGGACAATCGGGTGGACGCTGCCCGGTGCATCTCTGGGGTCGTCAAACGGTTCGTATCCATGGCGTAGGCTGCCGACGCTGGTATGGGCAGCATCATGTTTTATGCTTAGGTCGGCAACGCGCTGTATCAGGCTTGCTGGGAGCGCTGCGTGCGCTGCGGCTTGGTCAGCAAAGTAGGTATCGCCACCGCTTGGTGGAATTTCGACCCCCAACAGCACACTGGCTGGAGGCGGTGTATCCACGTATGTCATATCCGAATGCCAAGAGGCTTCAGCATTGCCTAGCCCGCCGATTGGTTTGCCATTAACTCTTATATTGGACAGAACCGTGACGTAAATGTTGGGGATTTTTTTGCGCTCTTGTTGCGACATGCGGCCTAGTGGCATTTCTTCCAGTGGTCCAAAGCGCGCGCTGAATTGTTGCAGCGCATGATCGTCCAAAGCTTGGTTGCGAAAGCGCAACACGCCGTAGTGCAGCCATGCTTGATAAATTTCCTCGAACTCGGATTCGCTAAGCGTGAGTAAATCGATGTCGTCGATGTCCGCGACAAATTGCGGGTTAACGATTGGAGTGATACGCATCTTGAGATCCTCGAGGATGAAATTAATCGGCCGCTGAAAAATTTGCGCGCATATCCAAAGCCCTGCGCGGCACTAGAATGCGGGCAAATTGTTCAAGTCCTATGGTAGAACTCAGTTGCTCTGCTAGCATAATCAGAGCGTCTGCAAGCAGTGTCTGGGTCCAAAATATTTTATGCAGATTGTCCGGGTCTTGCTCATCTGGTTGAGCGGTTAGCGCCTCTAAATAGTAAGTTTTAGCGTCCTCGGTTGCGTGCTTAAACCAAGCTAGCTCGGCGCTGGGCAGCGTGGCTGTATCTAGGTATTCCGCCAAGCGCTGAATGATCTCATCAATTGAAGAATTCGATACGCCGGTAAGGGTGCGGCCATTACGCCGGCGTTTGCCGAGGTCGTGCCACGGTTTTAGCGTGTTTAGTTCGCGGCCCAGACGGTCTTGCCAAGATGTGGCGGTGGTTGCGGATTTTATAAAGGTGACTGGGCAGGCGAGCGCGCTCTCGGTTTGTTGTATTGGTGCGTCATCTGGGAAGTCCTCGAGCACCGGTCCGTGGTTGCTGTTAAATAATTCCAGCGCCGCGGCGATGACCCGATGTTGAAAATCGGGGTCATTGGCAACACCTAGGGGGCGACCTAGTGGGAAAGGCACCCATAATGAACGGGGTGGGGCCATGCTGGCGGCATTTTCCCGTACGAGGCTAATGCCTGTTGTCATGATGTTGTCGCGTTCTAAATAGTAGCTGATCGCACACACGGCACGGGTGCAGTTGGGTCAGACTGGTGTCAGGAATACGGCGTCTACTCGATCTTTTTTTAACATGCCCGCAAGTTGCGAGGCGCTGTGTTGGTAGTCCTCTGGCATTAATCCGGCGCCCATAAAGCTGTAGTGCACGTTAGCGAGGCTGCCAATGACGCCTTGTGACTCCAGCTCTTTAAAGCGATCAATGGGATAGACTAGATTAACGTCCTCGGCAAAACCCGAGCGATCAAAGTTCACCGAGCTATGGGACATGATCAAATCGTCAGCGTTCTCATGGTTAGAGATCGGGCGAAAGGTCGCATCGGCAAATTTAAATGCAGGGTCATTGCGAAAATGTAAGCCTGCGGTAGTAACTAGGGCAATCCGCAATTCGGCAAGGGGTTTTTCGCTGGCGACCCAAGCTGCAGGGCCCAGTGGCGGCATGTTCTTTGCGAGCAGATGCTCGCGCTCGTAGTCGGGCAAGTCAGCAAGGCGGACCATAGGTTAGTCCGCGCTGTCTGAGTGACTTTCGGCCATCGCTCTCATTACCGCATTAACCTCGTTATTGTTCGGTCCTGCATTGGTTTTGCTCACAGTGCCAATTACAGTTTAGACAGTGCCAATGCCGGTTTAGTCGGCTGCAGTTTTTTGTATGTTACTTGACTGCAGTGTGCGATCAGTCAAGCACGTTCACCCACAGTGCCGACGGCTAGCCGCCGCTGATCAGAGTTTGCCGTAACTAATGTCGCTAAAGATGACAATAGATTTGAAGGGTGTCAACGTTGCAACATGGCTTGCTACAGATTTAGCCCTTACTCAGTACGGGGCGGCATGGGGCCGCACTCACATCGATAATGTTCAATGGTGGGCAATCTAATTGATAAGTGCCGCTTGGCAGATCGCCGGGCAAGTTCAATGGAGCCAGTAGCAGCAGTTCTTGGTTTGCTGCAAACAGCTGTCGCACTGGATCATATGGATGCTGTTGATTGTCAATGATGGGCGTGTCTACACCTAGAATATGCAGCGGTAGGCGCGCCAGATGCCGGGTCAGTTCGGCCTGAAACCAAGGTGCCCGTGCGAGGTAGTTTTCCTTTGTATGTCGGCAACCCCAGTCGGTGCCGAGTATCAGGTTAGTGAGTGCAGTGGCAGATTGCGCATGAAGCCCAAGCGCTGTTTCAAATTCCGTAAGAGTAATACAGCCGTCGGCATCCGGTGTAACCTGCAGGAGTAATGTATCCAGTTGCATAAAAGCACTGATGGGCAATTCGTTGAGGTTCGTTTGATTGGCGAGCTTGTGCCCAGCAGATTCAATATAGGTGCCTGTATGGGAGCACAAGTTAAAGCGGTAGACGCTGTCACTGTCGCCTTGATTGGTATCACTTAGAGCATAAATGGTGTTTTCCCAACCCGCCTGATAGCGCCACATGCTGTCGCTAATGGGTAACGAGATATCATAGCTCGGCATCTGTTAGGTCAGTCTATGCGTTGCATAAAGCGCACATTCATCTGCAGGTAGGCGTTGCTATTAGGGTGCTTTGCCCAGATATCTCGCCATTCTGGCTGCGACATAATGGCGCCAAATTGTTCATCGCGGACGGCCTTGCTGGGCCAGCGAATGATCCAGCATACGTTAGGCTGACCGTTAACCGGAGGCGCAGGATTGGAGCCTGACATTTCGGCATCGAAACCACCGTCCATCCAGAAATCTACCAGATCAAGATGAGCGCGCAGCCACGGCACCGCCACTTCTGTAGCCCACTGCCGATAGGGTTCGAGCCATTCGGGGTCGATGGTGTAGTCGCGGACCTCGACAATTTCTTGAGTCATTACGATAGCTCCTTCGGTGCGGTCTAGAGAGATTTTGCGAAGCTGTAGAGGGCACGCGCGCTGTCTTGAAAGATATCCGGAACAATATCCGGCATGGATAAATCGCCTGCGTGGCCGGTGCCCAGTACTACCTTACCAACGGCTGATACCCCGGCAGCTTGGAGTTTGCGTAAAAAGGCGATGCCCTCGTCACGTAACGGGTCTAACTCGTTCATAGATACCACGTGTGGCGGCAGGCCCTTAAGGTCCTCGATGCTTGCCTGTAACGGCCAGGCCAGAGGATTGTTTGTGTGCTCCAATTCGGGGTCGTATACCTTGACCAGCACCTGCATGCTGCTACTGCTCAGCAGGTAGCCATCATTTTCTTTTAGCGATGGGAGATCAGCCGGCTGCTCCCGATAGGCGCCGGAGATGTATGGGCAAAAAGCATAGACCCCATCAATTAGCTCGCCCCAACCTTCTTGCTTAGCTTTCAAGGTCGTTGCGATTGACAGGTTGCCGCCGCCGGATTCGCCGGAGATTGTGATGGTTGAAATATCCAGACTGGCACGATTCGAGTGGGTCCACTGTACTGCGCTGGCGCAGTCGTTGAGGCCGGCTGGAAACGGATGATTGCCTAGCTTGCCGCCGCCGTTGCGAAACTCGACGCCGACCACAACCATACCCATCGCCGCCAAGGTATTGCGCCAACGTACGAAGCCAGGATCGGCAGCGGTCATTAACACCATGCCGCCGCCGTGGGTGTGCACCAGACAGGGCAAGGCGCCATCGCGTTGTGTTGGTTGATGGATAAATAGAGTGATGTCGTTGCCATCTACACCTGTTATCACTGTTTCAGTGCTGCTAACGGTGGGAAAATCCGGCATGGTTTGCCATTCCATTGGGTGTGACAACGCCGCTGCGTCTTCAAATGCCGCGCAATATTTCAGCGCTTGTTCATAGTTGGCATCGGTATCGATTGCGTCGACGCCCGGCGCGAGTTCACCGAGCATGGCCATAGCATTGGCTATGCGCGGATCAGTTCGTGGATCGCTGACTAGGGTTTCATCAGGATTGCCTAATCGTCCCGGTTGCTTAGATGTCATGGTGTTGTTCCTCCCCAGTAATTTTCGGCGAAGCGGCTAACGGCGGTTCGCTTCATACAATGCGCGTCTTGCCATCTCCCCAATATTTATCTCGCAGCAAACGCGTGTACAGTTTGCCCGTGGGCAGTCGCGGCATTTCGTCGATGTAGTCCACAGACCTTGGTATTTTTTGCCGAGACAAGTGTTCACTCAGGTAGCCCAGCAGTTCCTCGGTAAGATCGTTATCCGCGGATATCCCCGTTACTGGTTGTATAACAGCTTTCACTTCTTCACCTAGGTCGGTATTGGGAACACCGAATACCGCCGCGTCCTCAACTTTCGGGTGGGAGATCAGCAGGTCCTCACACTCTTGCGGATAAATGTTGACGCCGCCGGAAATGATCATGAAAGTTTTACGGTCGGTGAGGTATAAAAAGCCATCGGCATCCACATAACCTACATCGCCTACGGTAGTCATACTGCCGTCGCTTGAGGTGGACTCGGCGGTTTTTTCTGGATCATTGTGGTAGCTGAATTCGGACGCAGTTTTGAACCATAAGGTGCCTGGCTCGCCCATTGGCAGTGGTTGCATTTCATCATCAAGTACCGCCAGTTCACCAAGCACTACTTTGCCTACGGTGCCCTTATGCTGTAACCATTCTTCGGTATTGCATGCAGCAAAGCCAAGGCCCTCGGTAGCGCCGTAGTACTCGTGAATAATGGGTCCCCACCAATCGATCATTTGCTCCTTTACCATGACTGGGCAAGGTGCGGCTGCGTGAACAGCGATACGCAGAGAGGACAAATCGTGTCGGGTTCGGTCCTCTTCGGGCAATTTCAGCATTCTGCTGAACATGGTTGGCACCAGTTGCGAGTGGGTGACCTGATAACGCTCAACCAATGCCAGGTACTCTAATGCGTCGAAACGCTCCATGACGATTACAGTGCCACCAGCACGCAGGGCTAAATTAACCGCGGCCTGGGGCGCTGAGTGATACAAAGGCGCCGGTGACAAATAAACCATGTCCTCCTGATATCCCCAGAGTTGGCTGAGAAATTGAAAAAGTGGCAACGGCTCTGCGGGCGATTGCGGTGGTAGCGGACGGATGATGCCCTTGGGGCGTCCCGTGGTGCCGGATGAATACAGCATTGAAGTGCCCAATCGCTCATCGCTTATGGGCGCATCTGAGTGTTCGGCACAGGCCTCAGCGTAGTCCCGGCACATGTCGGGAAGGTTGTTTGAGTCGCTATCAACCACCAATACCAATTTCAGCCTAGGACAGCTTTTGGCTGCGGCCAAGGCGACGTCTTGCTTGGCGGCACTGGTAATGAGTACTTGGGATTCTGAATTTTGAATAATGTATGCGACTTCTTCGGCGGTAAGAAAAGAGTTGATGCAGGTGTAATACAGCCCGGCTCGTTCGCCGGCAGCGCAAGCCTCCAGATACCGGGCATTGTTTTCCATAAACACCGAGTAATGGTCTTCGATACCCAAGCCCGCTGCCCGTAGTAGCTGTGCCAACCTATTGCTGCGTCCCTCAAAGTCGGCGTAGCTCACCTCCTCGCCGGTGCTGGCCATAATAAAAGCGGCGCGGTCTGGGTGTGTGACTGCATATTTGTCTGGATACATAAGCGTTCTCCTCTAATAGCTGGTTTTCGAGTATCGGGTGAGATGCAATAGATTTTCCCGAGGACTGATTTTTGCTAAGTGATGCAAGATTTTCTCGACTGTAGGCGCGGTCATCAGAGGTGTTAGCCTTGCTGCAATTTGGCAGATCGCACCAAAGAAGGGTGAGAATAAATTCAAACTGTATTGGGCGATGATGACGGCGCTATGAGTAGCTACCGCCCGCAAAAAGGTTCCCAGAAATATTCTAAACACAATCACTGTAGCGTCACCTGACGATGGCGCTTAGTTGCGTAGTTTTTTTAGAATGGGCTCCATGGTGGACTGACCAATGACTCTGCCATCATTGGCCAGTGTCTCGGCCAGCAAACCGTCTTCCGTATATAAGCTGAACAGCACCAGTGCGCCCTCCGGGCCGCCACGCTCCATATGCACATCTCCGGGCGTTTTGTGAGCATAGTCACCAACCTGGCGAATACGCGTATTTAATTCTTCGCCGGTTTCAAGATCGACGTCAATGACATGCAGTTCTCCCTCCAGCACCACCGATGTGGTGTATGCGCTGTGCCGGTGAAAATGGCAGTAGCTGTTGGGCGCCCAGCGATATAGTAAGTCGACATGGCCGTCGTCCCTGGCGCCAAGTAAGGCGGATGAAAAATCAATGGGATAATCAAATTTGTCGCTGCCGCGATGATGTTTCCAGCGCAGGTTTTCATTAGCAAATAAGTTCATCAGAACACTCTCTCCTTGATTCACTACAGGATAGTGACTTCTGGCCCTGGTGAAAACAGGCGCTGCAAAAGTGGCGGATTTAGGTAAAGTGGCGGCAACTTTCAGATCACAGGTGCAGTGTGGCTACAGACGATATACAAAACCCCCAAGGGCAGAAGCAAAAAGGTGGGACTTTGGGCCGGCTTATCTTTGCCGCGATCACGCTACTGTGCTTCGGCTATCTGTATTTTCGATTGAACGGCGCTGCGCTGCGCGAGGGCCTGACTTTAACCGCCTATATGGTGCAAGTTTTTGCCAATGTGCAGTGGGGCGCATGGCTACTGATAATGGTGGCTTACTCGTTGTTCTATTTTGGCATCGACACTCTGGTGGTCAGCCGGGCACTGAATTGGTTTATTACCGATATTCGTTACCGCGACATTCTACCTGTCCGCGCCAGCGCGTATATCGTTTCACTGTTTAACGAGCAAGTGGGCAAGGGCGGCATGGCTTGGTACTTACACCGTCGTCATCAGGTGCCGGGTTGGGAAGTGGGCTCGGTGATGTTGTTTATCATGTTCTGCGAGGTTTTTTATTTGCTTGTTTGGGCGAGCATAGGATTTGTTTTTGCCGCTGATGACCTGCCGGCTGCCTTTGGCTTGGTTCCTTGGTTGGGGGCAGGCGGAGCGATCGTTTTGGCGGTATGGATAGCCTTTTTCCGCGGTAAGTTGTTGCCCAATAACACACTCCGCGACAAGCCGATTTTTCACGCCTTTAAGGCTGCGCGACCTTGGCATTATTTTGCCTTTTTCTTGCTTAGATCGCCGGCGTTATTGGCGGCAGTTTTCGTTTATGCCACTGCGCTGAACTTGTTTGGTGTGGAAGCAAGTGTCCTCGGTTTATTACCGTTGTTGCCGGTGATCTTCTTTGCTGCGGCGGTGCCAACTCCGATGCGAGCGGCAGCAATTACGTTTTGGGTGGTGTTGTTTCCAGACAACGAAGGGCAGATGGCAGCCTTCGGCTTCGTGCAACATAACTTCTTTATTCTATTTAACGCCGCCATTGGATTGTTGTTCTGGCGGCGTGCACAGCGCGACTTATTCGGTACTTGAGCCGTTAGCTGGATCTTGATTCAGGGTGGTTGCCGGCCGTTCAAGAAGGACGCAAAACTTATGAGCAGAACAATGAGATTTGATTGGTTACGGATATTGGCCCTAAGCCTTCTGTGCATGAGTACAACCGGTGTGCAGGCTCAGGCACCAGTGCAATCGGCGTCGAGTCAGTTGCCTGAGGACTACCCGGAAAAAATATTATTCGTGGGTAATAGTTTTACCTACTACAACGATGGTCTGCACATGCACTATGGCAATCTGCTGCGGGCTGCGAATTTGTACGATGAGGGCCGAAATGAACTGCGCATGATGACCTACTCGGGTTCTGGTCTTTGGGAGCATCCAGCAGCTTTGCGTAGCGCAGTAACGAATGATGATTGGGATGCTGTTGTTATGCATGACTACAGTAACGGACCGCTTACTCAATGGCAGCGATTTGTGGCGTCCTCCGATAAGCTGGGTGAGATTGCTCGAGGACAAGGTGCGCGGCCGCTGCTGCTGATGACTTGGGCCTATGCCGACCAACCAGAGATGACCATACAGTTGGCGGAAGCGTATACCCGACGGGGCAAAGAATTGGCCGCAACGGTGATTCCGGTAGGGCTAGCGTTCGCTGCAGCATCGAAGATCTTGGCAATTAATTTGTATTCGCCAGACCTGTTGCGGTTTGAAGGGGGCGAGCCGGTTTACGAAAAAATCGTCAAGCATCCAAGTATGGCCGGCACTTACCTAGCCGCCTGTACCGTATTTGCAACGCTCACAGGCCGTAATCCTGAAGGACTGATTTATACCGGCGGCCTAGATGCTGAAGTAGCTCGGGTGTTGCAGCGTGTGGCCCATACAACCGTACAAAGTTATCAGCGCAACCCGTAATCAGTTTTCATGCTACCGGTTCGGGCATGGTAATCTCTACGTTTAAGCAGTTATTTTCCAAAAGGGGACGTTATGTCGACGGGCACGGATGATCTGAGGATCGGGTCCATCACAGAGTTGATGGAGCCTGAGGCTTTGATCGAAGAAATGCCACCTTCGGCCGCGGCGATTGCCACGGTCTCGGAGGCGCGCAAAGCTATTCATCAAATACTCGCCAACCAGGACGATCGGCTAGTAGTGGTGGTTGGCCCCTGTTCGATTCATGACACGGATGCGGCACTCGAGTATGCAGGTAGGCTCAAGTCCGTTGCCGCGGCGTTGGCTGATGATCTTTGTGTAGTGATGCGGGTTTATTTTGAAAAGCCGCGCACCACAGTTGGATGGAAGGGTTTAATTAACGACCCCGATCTGAACAACACTTTTCAAATCAACAAAGGCCTAAAAGTAGCACGCAGTTTGCTCGCGCAGCTGGCGGATCAGGGTTTGGCGGCTGGTACTGAATATCTGGACTTAATCAGTCCGCAATACTTGGCGGATCTTGTATCGTGGGGCGCCATAGGTGCGCGCACTACTGAGAGCCAGACCCACCGTGAACTGGCTTCCGGTTTGTCCTGTCCGGTAGGGTTTAAGAACGCGACAGATGGCGATATTCAAGTGGCCGTGGATGCTATTCGTTCAGCATCTCAGTCTCATCATTTTCTTTCCGTAACCAAGCAGGGGCGCTCGGCTATTTTTCAGACCGCAGGGAACGAGGATTGTCATGTGATTTTGCGCGGTGGCAAGCATGCAAATTACGACATGTTCTCAGTACAAGACACTGCTGCGATGCTAACCAAGGCCGGATTGCCGGCACGCATCATGATTGATGCGAGTCATGCCAACAGCCGTAAAGTGCCGGCACGACAAATTGATGTGGTCAATGATATTGCGACTCAGATCGGGCGCGGTAATGAAGATATTTTCGGCATCATGATCGAAAGCAATTTAGAAGAAGGCCGTCAAGATGTCCTCGAGGGGCAGTCGCTTAAGTATGGGCAAAGTATTACCGATGCTTGCGTAGCATGGCGTGATACCGAACCATTACTGCATACACTCGCCGAGGCGGTTCGTCAGCGGCGCGCGCTGCGCGCCTAAATAGCGGACACAGCGCTAGCCCGTCATGGCGCTCTGTTAGGAGAAGCTGAGGAGTCTCTCAGGACCGCCGGCCTCAGCTCCTAGCAAGTGCTTGAGATAATCCTCGTAGGATTCCATCCACATACCTTGGCTGCGTTCGCGCCCAGCTTTTTGATCTGTCTTCGTCGTCTTCATGTACCAATTGTTGCAGCGCAACCACACTTTGCCATCGGCGCTGTCCTTGCAGCGTTCTGTCCAGTCTTGAATGGCGGCAGGGGTGGGTTCGACCTCTTGACTCCCGTCTTTACGCATTGTCGCGACTAAGTTCGCTATATATTTGCCCTGTTCCTCACACAGCAAGGTTACGTTGGTAACTGGATTTAGGCTTTGTGGACCGATCATCATGTAGAAATTCGGCATGCCGGCGACGTGCATGCCCCACAGTGATTTTGGTCGTGTCATTTGAAAATTGTTGGCCGCATTAGCCCCAAACTCGTCCGCTAAGCTCTTGCCGTCGCGTCCCGTTACTGGGAACGGGATGTGGTTGCTGTCGAATCCAGTAGCGAAGATGAGAACCTCGACATCATGCTGTGCGCCACTGGCCATGGATACGCCGGTCTTGTTAACTGCCACGACGCCACCTGGATCGTTAACCAGCGTCACATGGGATTTGTTAAAGGTGCTGTAGTAGTCATCAATAAACAGCACGCGCTTACAAAAAAACGGGTAATCAGGCGTCAGCAGTGCCGCAAGCTCCGGGTCTTCGACCTCTTCGCGAATGCGTTTAGCTATGCCGTCGCAGATCGCTGCATTCTGTTTTTCATCGTGCAACATCTCAAAGGTGAATAGTGCATCCGGGTCCGGTGGTAATTCCCCCTTCCAATCCACATGACGCAACTTCTCACTGTAGCCGCCCGCTTTGAAGGCATCGGTAATCTCTGGTGGTGTAGGTTCGTCATCCCGTGGCATCGCCCAGGTTGGTGTGCGTTGAAATACAGTAAGCTCGGCTACGTCATCAGCGATCGTGGTAATGACTTGGGCTGCAGAAGCGCCTGTGCCAATTACGCCTACGCGCTTGCCTTTGAGATCCACACCATAGTCCCACTTTGCGGTATGGAAGCTTGGGCCTGCGAACGACTCAACGCCGGCGATCTCGGGCATGCGCGGACTCGAAAGAGGCCCGTTGGCGCAGACGATATGGGCGGCCCGAACTGGCTCGGCGGAACATTCATTTTCTGTATCCCAAATGTCTAAATGCCAGGTTGCGGTATCGACGTAGTTGACAGATAAGACTTTGCGCGAGAAGTGAATATGCTTCCGTATCTGGCAATGGTCGGCGAGCAAATTTGCGTAATCAGCTATCTCACCCTGGTTAACGTATTTTTTAGACGGAATAAAGCCGGTTTGGTCTAGAAACGGCAGGTAGGTGTAGGAGGGCACATCACATGCTGCGCCGGGATAGCCGCCGACACCGCCATGACTCCATACCCCACCTAGGCCAGCGCCCATCTCCAAGATGCAGAAATTATCTATGCCGGCCTCGCGTAAAAAGTTGGCACAGAGCATGCCAGAGAAGCCGCAGCCGATTATTGCAACGTCAAATTTCTGTTCCATGGTAGTTCTCAGATGTCGGTAAAAAATGAGCGCCTACCCTAGTCGTTTCGACCCTCAAAATTCAATGTTGAATCATCAATGGGCGGAACTTTTTCTTTGACATAAACAAAGATCGGCCAACTTATCCCCTCACCGTGGTTCTGCGGGATTACGACAAATCCTCTACGAAAAAATTGACGTTGACGTTAACGTCAATTAAAAAGGTTAGGTAATGAATGAGGTCATCGACCCGTTCAGCACATAAACGTTGTTCAAGAGGCGTTATACCCGCATGTCAGGATCTGCTGTTTCTTATTCTATTCGCGATTTGTCTCGAGACTTTGGTGTGACCACGCGAACTCTGCGTTTCTACGAGGAAAAGGGTTTGCTGGAACCCCAGCGGCAAGGGCACAGACGCCTCTACAGCGGCGCAGACCGGGTCCGGCTTAAGCTCATACTGCGAGGCAAACGGTTGGGCTTTAGTTTGGATGAGAGTGCTGAGTTGATCGCAATGTACGACCCAGAATCAAATAATGCGGCGCAGTTACGGGCGCTGATCGAGAAAATTAAAGAGCAGCAGGGGCGCGCAGAAGAACAACAGCGGCAAATTCAGTTGATGTTGGCGGATCTTCAAGATTGGGAGCGACGATCGGTTCAGGCATTGCATGCGCTGAGCGATTGAGCAGCGGTGAACAAGATAAAAACGTAAGAGGGGTTCGATGAATACGATCGATAGTGCAGTGAATTCCAAATCTCAGGAGTTCATTGAAAACTCCGAGGTCATGCAAGGGCTGGTAGATGATTTGCAGGCGCAAGTTGCTCGGGTAATGCAAGGCGGCGGCGAGCGTTACCAGCAGCGTCATCAAGCTCGCGGGAAGTTGTTGGTGCGTGATCGCATTGATGCGTTGATTGATGCTGGTTCGCCTTTCTTAGAATTTTCGCAACTCGCTGGGTTAGATATGTACGGTCAGGATGAGGTGCCAGCGGCGGGCTTGGTCACTGGGATCGGGCGGGTTGCGGGTCAGGAATGCGTGATCGTTGCCAACGATGCAACCGTCAAGGGCGGTACCTATTACCCCGTGTCGGTAAAAAAGCATTTGCGCGCTCAAGACATCGCTCAGCAAAACCATTTGCCATGTATTTATCTTGTCGATTCTGGTGGCGCTAATTTGCCGAATCAGGATGATGTGTTTCCGGATAAACAGCATTTTGGGCGTATTTTTTTTAATCAGGCCAATATGTCTGCGCAGAATATTCCGCAGATTGCTGTGGTGATGGGTTCGTGTACGGCTGGTGGTGCCTATGTGCCTGCCATGGCTGACGAGGCGATTATTGTGCGTAATCAGGGCACGATTTTTCTCGGTGGCCCGCCGTTGGTGAAAATGGCTACGGGGGAGGAGGTCAGCGCTGAAGAGTTGGGCGGCGCAGATGTGCATACCCGTCTGTCCGGTGTTGCGGATCACTATGCGCGTAATGATCATCATGCGCTGGCGTTAGCGCGCCAAGCGGTGAGTCGTCTGAATCGACGCAAGCCCCAGGAAATGGACGTACAGCCAGTCGTTGAGCCGCTTTATCCGGCCAGCGATTTGCTTGGCATTGTGCCCAGTAATGTCCGCAAACCTTATGATGTGCGTGAAGTCATTGCGCGCATTGTCGATGGTTCTGCCTTTGATGAATTTAAAGCGCTGTTCGGTACGACCCTGGTATGCGGTTTTGCGCGCCTGTATGGGTTGCCGTTAGGCATCGTGGCGAATAATGGAGTGCTATTCAGCGAATCGGCGCAAAAGGGTGCTCATTTCATAGAATTGTGTGCGCAACGCAAGATCCCGCTACTGTTTTTGCAAAACATCACCGGTTTTATGGTGGGCCAGCAATATGAGGCAGACGGCATCGCCAAACACGGCGCGAAGTTGGTAGCAGCGGTGGCCTGTGCCAAGGTGCCGAAGTTAACCCTGATCCTAGGTAATTCCTATGGCGCAGGTAATTACGGTATGTGTGGTCGTGCCTACGATCCTAACTTCTTGTTTATGTGGCCAAATGCGCGCATTTCGGTGATGGGCGGCGAGCAGGCCGCGGGGGTATTGGCGCAGGTGCGTCGGGGGCAGATCGAAGGTGCCGGCGAGACCTGGAGTGATACTGAGGAACAAGCGTTCAAACAACCGATTCTGGACGACTTTGCGGCTCAGAGTCATCCATATTATGCCAGCGCGCGACTGTGGGACGACGGGATTATTGATCCCACCCAAAGCCGCCGAGTGTTGGGTTTGGCACTGTCGGCAACTTTGAATCGTCCAATTGATGAAACGCGCTTCGGCGTGTTCAGGATGTAGGGGGGCTAATGTTCAGCAAAATACTGATTGCGAATCGGGGTGAAATTGCCTGTCGTATTATGCGTACGGCCCATGATTTGGGGATAAAAACTGTGGCGGTATATTCCGACGCAGATGCTAAGGCGCAACATGTGCAGATGGCGGATGAGGCAGTCTGGCTGGGTGGCAGTGCACCAGCAGAATCATACCTGGATGGTTGGAAGGTGCTGCAGGCGGCACTACGTAGTGGTGCCGAAGCGGTGCATCCGGGCTATGGCTTTTTGTCGGAAAACGCGGCGTTTGCGGAACTGTGCGCTGAACATAACCTTGTCTTTATTGGTCCACCGGTTAATGCCATTGAGGTGATGGGTTCTAAGTCTGCGGCTAAGCAGGCGATGCAAGCAGCTCAAGTGCCGATGTTGCCCGGTTATCATGAAGCGGACCAAAGCGACCAGAGGCTGCAGCAGGCGGCCGACACCGTAGGTTATCCGGTGCTGCTGAAAGCTGTGGCCGGGGGTGGCGGTAAGGGCATGCGCCAGGTTGAGGGCGCGGATGAATTTGCTGAGGCGTTGGCAGCGGCTCGACGCGAAGCAAAGGCCAGTTTTGGCGATAGCGATATGCTGGTAGAAAAGTTTCTGCGACAACCTCGACACGTAGAGATACAAATATTTTGTGACGCTCAAGGTAACGGCGTGTATCTGTTTGAGCGGGATTGTTCGCTGCAGCGGCGTCACCAGAAGGTGATAGAAGAAGCGCCAGCGCCTGGACTTACAGAGGACTTACGGGTGCGTATGGGCGAAGCAGCGCTACAGGCCGCCCAGGCGGTTGATTATGTGGGCGCTGGCACCGTGGAGTTTCTACTTGATGAGCAGGGCAACTTCTATTTCATGGAGATGAATACGCGCTTACAGGTGGAGCATCCGGTAACTGAAATGATTACCGGTCAAGATTTGGTGGAATGGCAATTGCGGGTTGCTGCTGGGCAGTGCCTACCGCTGGCCCAAGAGCAACTGACGATTAGTGGCCACAGTTTTGAAGCTCGAATATATGCGGAAAATCCGCATAACGATTTCTTGCCCACCTCTGGTCAGGTTACTTGGCTCCAGCAGCCGTTAGCGACAGCTGATGTGCGCGTTGATAGTGCCGTCGCCGTAGGTGATGAGGTTGGGGTCTTTTATGATCCTATGATTGCCAAGTTGATCGTTTGGGGAGAAGACCGCAATACCGCATTGCAGCGTTTGTTCCGTGCTCTGTCTGAATATTACGTAGCCGGGCTGACGACGAATATCGACTTTTTGCGTCACATCACCCAGCACCCTGAGTTTCGCGATGCGCGGTTGAGTACGCAGTTTATTGAGCAACATAGAGCGTCTTTACTGCGCTCAGACGACACTGCGCTTGCGCGGTTAGTGGTTTTGGCTGCGCTTTATCATGTGTTGAGCAAACAACAGCTCGCACATAGGCAGGCGGCATCCTCACCATGGCTCGCGCAAGATCAATGGCGCCTCAATGGACCGCAAAAGATCACCTTAGAGCTGCTGTTAGATGGTCGGCAGTATGCGGTAACAATCGTGTTTTTGACTGCGCAGGATTTGCTAATCACTGTGGACGGTTTCGAATACCGGGTAAGTGGTGAGCTGACAGAAAACAAGCTGGCTGCGGTGGTGGATGATCATCTGAGCAATGCTGTAGTCGTCGCCGATGAGAATTCTATCAGCGTATTTGCAGCCTTCGGTAATGCTCAGGTGCATTACGTGGCTGTTGATTTAGGGGTCGAGCAGGTCTTTGACGATGGCAGTCACTATAAGGCGCCTATGAATGGCACGGTCATTGACGTACTCGTAAGTGCTGGCGGCTCGGTAACGGCAGGTGAAACTTTGGTCATCATGGAGGCTATGAAGATGGAGCATGCGGTTACCGCATTAGCCGATGGCACCGTTAGCGAAGTATTTGTAGCCAAGGGTGAATTAGTTGACGGTGGCGCAGATTTACTCGCGTTTGCCCCGGCCAGCTCTCCCGACTCTGCGTAGGTGCGCTCTACGCCAGTGCCTCGGCCACAGCGGCATGACGAATTTTGCCTGCACTGATATTCAATCCTTGAGCAAACCCAGGATCTTCTGCAAATGCGCATTGCCTTCCGCGCTCAGCCAGATTCAGCACATAGGGAAGGGTTACATTGTTCAGGGCTTGAGTAGCCGTGCGCGCTACTGCGCCTGGCATGTTTGTGACGCAATAGTGGACGATACCGTCCTCTACAAATGTAGGGTTATCGTGGCAAGTGGGGCGGCTGGATTCAAAGGCTCCGCCTTGATCGATGGCGATGTCCACTAATACCGCGCCGGGCAACATATCTTTGAGTTGCTCGCGGCGGATTAGTTTTGGGGTGCTGGCTCCGGGTACCAGTACAGCGCCGATGACAAGATCCGATTCACAGACGCTATTAGCGATGGTATCTGGGGTCGCTTTCAAGACTTTTATGCGTCCAGAAAACTCACTCGCCAGGGTCCGCAGACGTTCCGTAGATTGATCTATAACTGTAACGTCTGCGTGCAGGCCGATAGCCATTTGCGCAGCATTAGTACCAGCGATGCCGCCGCCTAGGATCGTTATCTTTGCGGGTGCGACACCGGGGACGCCGCCGAGCAAGGTGCCCCGACCGCCATTAGTAACCTGTAAAGCAGTGGCCCCGGCTTGCACGGATAGGCGCCCGGCTACTTCGCTCATGGGTGCCAACAACGGCAAGCGGCCCGCAGAGTCAGTAACCGTTTCGAAGGCGATGGCGGTAACGCCGCGCTCAATTAACGCCTTGGCTTGAGATTTGGCTGTGGCTAGATGTAAGTAACAGAACAGTATCTGGTCTGCGGTCAGTCGTGCGCATTCGTCTAATTGTGGTTCTTTTACCTTAACCACTAGCGGCGCACTGAACGCTTGCTCGGTATCGACGATCTTAGCGCCGGCATGGGCAAAGTCTGCGTTGCCAAAGCCAATAGCGGATCCTGCCTCGGCCTCTACCCAAACCTCATGGCCCAGTTGTACCAGTTGCCTAACGCTGCTGGGGGTCAGCCCCACTCGATACTCGTGATTCTTAATTTCCCTTGGTACACCGATACGCATGACATAGGCTCTACTTCGCTGAAAGTAGAATTATCTTGTTAATTTTGAGGTGATATATTGCAAAAAACAGGGAAATTGCCCTAACTACACCCGAATCAAGTGGTTTTAGAGGTTTTTATGCAAGAATCCGCTAATTTCAATCGAAGGGATCAAATCGCCCAACTAGACCGCGTAGACCGTACGATTTTGCATCTGTTGCAGGTAGATGGTCGCTTGAGTAATGCTCGATTGGCCGCTCAGGTGAACCTTTCGGAGTCAGCGTGCTCGCGCCGGGTGGCAGCGTTAGAGCAGCGGGGGTACCTGCAGGACTACGTGGGCCTCGTAGACCAAGCCATGGCGGGATACCCAGACAATGTGTTCGTGCGCATTACCCTACACAGCCAGCAGCAAGCGGACCTAGCCGCCTTTGAGGCTGAGGCGGCACAATTGCCTGAGGTAATGGAGTGTTATTTGATGAGTGGCGATGCAGATTACTTGTTGCGGGTGATTGTCGCGGATGCACGCGATTACGAGCGGGTGCACAGTCAGTTTCTGACCCGTCTGCCAGGGGTTGCTCGGGTGCATTCGTCATTTGC
>Ga0160423_10001285_pt1 | contig 21033 bp, 15 predicted proteins | sample CRUFie14St8metaG_FD_108191 | JGI IMG/M metagenome (GOLD analysis project Ga0160423, IMG submission 108191) | Marine microbial communities from the Costa Rica Dome - CRUD Field 142mm St8 metaG | ecosystem: Environmental > Aquatic > Marine > Oceanic > Photic zone | place: Costa Rica: the Eastern... | reverse complement strand
TTAGAATAAATGATTTAAAAGCTAATTATTGGATTTATGATGGACCCAGAAAGTCGAAAAAAGAAACATTTAAAATAAATGATTTAAAAGGGAAATTGATTGGGAATGTTAGCATAGAATTTATCAGAAAAGACGCACCAACGCCTCCCCCCCAAGCTGTAGACTTGTGGGAACCGCTCAACTCGAAGGCTGTCGAACAGCCAGTCAACCAGCAAGACGAATCGTCAGACGTACAGCCAGGCGAATCGTCAGCCAACCAGCAAGGCAACCAGCAAGACGAAGAGCCAGTCGGTGGAGGTCGCAGAGCAAAACGAGGCAAGAAAAGCAAACGAGGCAAGAAAAGCAAACGAGGCAAGAAGAGCAAACGAGGCAAGAAAAGCAAACGAAGCAAGAAATCACGCAAGACTAAAAGACGATAATTAAATTCTGGATAATGTTTATAAATATTTCTTCAACGCATGATATTTAGAAAAAATATTTATATTATATATTTATATTATATATATAATGGTGCGTTATTTAAAAACAAGAACCAAGCAACAAAAAAGTAGAACGAAAAAGCGAACGAAACAGCGAAAAAGTAGAAGCTTGAAGAAAAAGCGAACCAAGCAGCGAAAAGGTAGAAGCTTTAAGAAAAAGCGAAAAAGAAAGACTTCAAAGAAAAAAAATTATCGCGGAAGGGGGGGTGGCGGGAGAACCATAGATAGTTGTAAAGATGTTTTAGACGACGAAACAAAGTCAGTGAATGATGATGAGAAGGCTCAATGTGCTATATTTTTGCACAAAAATATAGAAGACATTGAAGACATTAAATATAAGATTAAAGCAGAAACCATCATGAAACAAAGGTATGACAAAGCTAAAGATAAAGAAAAAGAACTGTATAGCTATGAGAGAGAAGAAGTTGAAAGAATTGTCCCTGAAGAAACAATTCCAATAGACAGTGGGGGTAGATCTGTAAGATACTGTAGAGAAGTTTTAAACGACCCAAAAATTCCAATCGAACATGATGAAAAGGGTGAATGTGCTGTATTATTGCACCGATATGGGCTGACATTGCAAGACAGGGAAGGCGCAGTAGACATCATGGAACAAAGGTATGACAATGCTACTAATAAAGAAACAGAACTGTATAGCTATGAGAGAGAATTAATTAAAGAGAAAATTGAAGAGATAAAAAAGAGGGCCGAGGAGAGAGCGAAAAGACACAAAAAACTAGACGAAGAGTGGAAAGCAGGCCGAGAAAAAGCGGATAAAGAAGCGGACGACAAATGGAACAAACAACAATTTGAAAACAGATTGAAATCAATGAAAGAAACTCCAACCGATACGTCAAGATTGGATCATATAAGCACGATGCCCCTGTTTCGACGACAGTGAGCGGCCGGACATGGAAGGGTGGAAAGAAAAAAAAATGAAGTTGCCCGAAACCCAATGAATTTGATAGAAGATTTACATATTAAGTGGTAGACTATATGTGATTGGATGAGCTGGCCCAGTGAAGGATGATTACGACTAGTTAAATTCTATCCTGTAAATCATGGATAGCATTTATCATATATTCTTGATTTTTAAGAATTTTAATAAGTGCCGCTTCAATACTTTTAGTATTAATAGGTTTGGTTTCTTGGACGTTTGACAACATGTCATTAACACTCGGCAAAGGAGGCGCAGCCTTTGCAACACTATCTTCCCACTTTACACTTTTTTTAACTTCTTTCACAGGAGGTTGTAAATGAATAATTGTATTCTGTGGATTAGAAACAGTATCACCGATAGTTATATTTTTACTTTTAGTATCGCCACCGGCATTTAATTCGCCACCATTATTCATATCACCTATAGGAATTGGAGCGGTGCTACTATTACCACTTAACCAATCTTGAACACTTCGTTCGTCGGTTTGTGGTGCTTTAGGAATTTCCAGATTGCGTTTTGCGCGTTGCTCTTCAATAAGTCGTTCAATATCGCCAATAGGAGTATCTTCATTTTTATCAGAGAAATCAATCGCTTCAGGTGTTTTTAATTTCATAGCATCATCAAAACTATCTTGTTTTTCTTTTAGAATAGAATTAAATCTATCAGCCTGTTGTTTTTTAATATCTTGTGGATTTGTTGTATACATGTTAATTTCACCAAGAAAAGAAGAGAGAAAGGATTTGTTAAGATTAACAAGAGGTGTATTCATACCACTTTTAATTTCAACTTGCGAAATATGTTTTTCAAATAGTTGTTGTGGGTTATAATCTGCAGGTAAATTGTTAAATTTACCCTGTTTAAGAAGTAAATTCCACAACATTTCTTTATTTTTATTTGTGTTAAATTCGTTCATATAGATAAACAATAAATATAAATTTAAATAGTTATTGTTTAAATACTTTTGCTAGTTTTAATTAATATTTTTTAATTTTCATCTTCTTTTTACCGGTGCTTTCATCAGTAACCATAGTCATGTTGCCAATAGGTTCTGGTAATGGTAATTTACCTTTTGCCGCGTTCCATTCTTTATACTCAGCAAGGTCAAAATAATCATTCGTTTCTTTATTCAATACGTATTTATCCTTTGTCCCGGGCATAGTGAAAGATTGTGCTACAAATTTAACAACCTTTTGATTAACTTCCCGCATTTTATCGCTCTGTTCTTTATTATAATCTGGTAAGAACGACTCCTTTTCAGCTTCAGGATTTGCAAAAGTATAGCATACAAGACCCTTATTTTTGTGAAATTTACAATCAATAGCAGACTGTTTAATAGCCGAAAGTAATTGATTCGAAATTTTCTGTTTCATGTCGGATATTTCATGCAATGTTTGGTCTGTTGTGAAAACTTTGGTTCCATCGAAACTTCTATCATTTCGTTTAAGGTCAATAGATTCTTGTTCGCTACTAGTTAATTGTTTCTCACTAAATTTCATAAGATAAAGGTAAACACGAACGGTTTGCAATTCGGGTGGTAATGTATTATGACTGCAAATACGTCTAGCGCGACCAATAACCTGTTCTCTACGAACAGGATGCCAATATGGGTCAACTAAATGAACAAAACGAACATTACGCAAAGATATACCTTCTGCGCCTGAAGCAGTAATCATAAAAACTTTAATAAGTTGACCGAAAATATTGGTGTCATGAATTTTAAATAGTTGCTGCTTCAATTTCTCCGGCACAACATTCCAGTCATCATTAAAAACATTACGAGTAATCTCTTTTTCTTCGGCAGTCTCGGTTCCTGTATATAATGCAAACATGGGTTTTCCTTGTAAGCTTTCAGGAACGTCTAATACCCAATCATTTGTGCTGTCTCGTTTGATTTTGAATTGAACAAATCCGTTATATTCTAATACTAATTTAATAATGGCAATTCCTTCAAGTGTTCTAAACTGAGTATAAATCATATGTTTGCCTTCATTTTCAGTTTCAGTAATATTTTTCAGTAATTTTAAAAATTTGGGGCTATATCTCTCTAGATTCTCATTGCTAAACACTACATCACCTGCTTTTTCTAATTCTGAGAGAGAAGCTTTCAATCTTCTTTCATAAGAAACATCAACAACAATATTAGTCTCATCTTCAATTTGTTTAACATCATCTGGCATTACACCAGAATCAGTATCAATAAGTTCGATTGCTGCAACATTATCAACTGCAGATTCAGTAATGCCAGACGCAACATTTCCAGCAATGTCCTTTTTTTCATTAGGCAGTGGTCTCTCTATCTCATCGGGAAAAACAAAATTGCAGAATAGACGTGAAAAGATTCTGTAGGTAGAAGATAACTCATCATCATCGGCACCTTTCTTACGGCGTTTTGCAGTCTCTTTCTCTCTTTTTCTTTCAACAGCACGTATTTCACTGTATGCTTTGAATTGGTGATCGCTCATATCAAGCTCTTCGATGATGAGGTCAGTTTCAGGATTATAAGACGGCATGAGACCTTCCTGTGCACTTCTATAGTAGGATGTCAGTCCAACAATACGACGAATTAAGACGTCGGTATTTTTAGAAGTATTTTTTTCATAATCTACAAATTTGCTTTTAAATTCATCATTATTGTCAGGTAATGCAGTATAATTAATTGATTTAATGGAACGACCATCAAAACTAATTTTCTTTAGTTTAAGTTTTGCACGAATATTCTTGAGAAACTCTTTATCATCAATCTCACCAAGTCCGGGTTGTTTAACAACGCCAACATATTTTTCACCTTCATATTGATTTACAAAACCGAAAGGATTTCTAGTAATTTCAAGTATTTTAGTATTATCGTTGTAGCCAATATAGTCAATAGTTGCTTCGTCTTTTAATATTTCACGGATAGTATTTTCATTTATGGGTCCCGATGCGTTTTTTACATTGAGTGGAATAGTTAATGTTCGAATATAACCCCTTAATATATTAAAAAGTATTCCAATTTCATTGGGATAATTAATCATGGGTGTGCCAGAAAGAAGCACAATCTTACAATCAACAGCACTAAGTAAGTCAATATACATCATATAAGCGAGGGAATCTTCGCGCTTTGCTTTATTCAGTTTAATCTTATTGACAATGCGACTAATAAAATTATGTGCTTCATCAATAATAATAACTTTACCTGAGAATGGATTTGCTTTTCTATTGTCAGTAATTTCAAGGTATTTTTTTTTATGAAGACCATTATAATTTATAAATTCATATTTAGCGGCAATCATTTCATTAATTTGTTTGTCAAGAGAGCGTTTATCTTCAGGAGAAAGTGTATCATAATTAGAGTCTCGTTCGCTATTTGCAAACCATGCACCATTATTTGCTTTAATGATTTTATCTTTCAAACCAAGGTCTCTTTTAATAATTGGAATCATATCAGGTTTAATAACAGTATTAATAAATTCCCAGTATTGACCTCTTTTGTATAAATCATCGCCACATTTTTTTAATTCTTCAATGTAATTCATGCGTAAAGATGCTGGTGTCATAATTAATACACGCTTAAAGTTTTTCATTCCCTCTGCAATGGCGATAGAAGAGCAGGTCTTACCGGCACCGAGACCATGATAAAGTAAAAGACCTCTGTAAGGCGAAAATACATTAAGGTAATATTTAACAATTTTTTGGTGAGTAAGTAGGTCGAATTTAGATTCACTTCTTACGTCGCATGAAACAACACTACTCTCATTCTCTTCTAAATGTTTAAATTTACTAGCGAGTGATTTATTAATCTCTCTGATAAAGTTTTCACGCGAATTTAATATATGAATAGGAGGTTTAGTCATAACATCTTCTGGAACTTTTGGAATTACATAGTCATCTGAGAGAGAAACCATCGGCTCTTTTTTGCTAGGTTTTGCCTTAACAGGTTTTCCAAGAGTTTCAACATCTCCATCTTCATCATCTTCTTTCTCGTCATTATCAATAATAATTTTTGGTTTCTCACTTTTATCTTGGACAGAATATTCTTGTTTACTTTCAAGAGCCTCATCATCTTTAGCTTCGTCGTCTTTGGCCTCGTCATCTTTGACCTCATCCTCTTTAGCTTCGCCATCTTTTGGCTCGCCTTCTTTGGCCTCGTCATCTTTGACTTCGTCGTCTTTTAAATCATCTCTAAATAAATCGTCAGCATCTTCTTCTTGTGCTTCAGCGTCAGTTAATTTAGTAGGAATAACCGAAGATTTTCTTAATTCAACAACAGCCTTAGGCTCTAAAGCTTTTTTCTTGGCTCTTCGAATCCGCATAAGAGCATCATTTCTATCAACACGATTTTCATCAGTTTTATCAATAACAACAGCCTTAACAATTTGTTTTTGGTCTTCAGGGTCTTCGGCTTCTAAAATCTCAATTTTATTAATTTTAACATCGTGTTGCTTTTTTTTATAAGGTATAGGTTTGTTCATTAATAAATCATATAAATCAGCTTTCTGCATATAATATATAAAAATATATTATTATTTTATCCAAAACACGCAAGTGCTTCATTACATGCAAACTGTTCGGCTTTCTTTTTAATTTTATGTGTGCCTTCCCCTAGAAAAACAAAAACTTTTTCATTATCTTTGAGATAATCTTGAATTTTTTGAAAATTACCAAATTGTGAATATGGTAGTGCGTCTTCATGATTTACTTCATAAATTTGTTGGCCCAAACAGAGATAAACTCCCATATGATAACCAGTTTCAATATCATGTGCAATTTCAATGTAATGTGGAGTAGTTTTGAATTCTTTTTGAATCTTAACTTGCAAAATGTTTTTGTAATTGTCATCATTATTAATAAGTTCAATCCAATCAACATGTGTTTCAAAGACATTTTCAACAAACTTTTGGGCCATTTGCCAACCAGGTCCGGTTACAAAAATATTTTTAAACCAGTTTTCTTCGTCTTTTATTTCAAGTTTGTTATAGTCTAAAAATAAAGCACCCAAGAAGGATTCAAAGAGACAACCCAATTTTTTAAGATTGGTGCGTGTTTTTTTTTCTTCAGCATGATTGGAAATGATATACCATTTATTAAGACCCATTTCATATGCTAATTTTCCAATAGATTCATTTTTAACAAGAGCGATTTTTTTCTCGGTCATAAAACCTTCGTCTTCTTTTGGAAAACGACGATAAAGGTAGTATTTAGTAATACATTCTAGAACACCATCACCGAGAAATTCAAGTCGTTCGTTAGATTTTGTAGATAGAGGTAAGCAACCAGGAGGTTTTGGAGCGATTTTAATTTCATTTGCTTCATTTTCAGCTTCGGGTCGTTTAGTATAAGAACGATGAATAAAAGCACGGCGCCAAAGTTCAAAATTTGTAATACGAGGAGGAAGTCCATATTTTTTCAATATAGTCACAATATCATGTTCGGTAATTTGAACATTATTGGGATTATATGGATTAAAAATAAGTTCTTCATCAGCTTCGTCGCTTTTAGGAGAAACAACAGTATTATCTTGCATATGAAGTATTATGGTAGTATAACTTTATATTGATTTGGCAAAGAGATAAAATAGATAAGTATTAAGAGACAATACTCAATGAAAATAGATAAGTATTAAAAGACAATACTCAATGCAAATAGATAAGTATTAAAAGACAATACTCAATGAAAGAACAAACGACGTCCGGTATGAAACATTACAATGCCATATTTATCACAAGCCGCGGTAACTCCATCATCACCATTACTGCCTCCAGGATTTACAACATGAGTAATACCGTATTTTTTGGCTTCTTCGATATTATCGGAAAATGGTAAGAAGCCATCAGAAGACATCACCACATCTTTCATATTATTTCTGTAAATAGCTGTGTCAGCAACAGAAAGATTACGAGCATAATCATACATAAAAGAAAGTTGCTCTTGCTTACTTAAATTTGTATTTCCAGTTCTAACCATTTCATTTTCAAGACATTCATTAAAATGATTATCATTGCGCATAAACCACAAAAGTGCTTTTTGACCTGCTAAACGAATGCAATCGAGGCGATTTTGTTGTCCGGCACCTAGACCAATAAGCTGTCCGTTATATGCAAACGCGATACTATTAGACTGTGCATATTTAAGAGAGACGGATGCAATAATCATATCTTCAATATTTTGAACAGTTGTAGTTCGTTTATCCGTGACAATATTTTTAAGCAATTCTTTTCCAAAAAGGGTATTATCATAATCTTGGACGAGAGAAAGACCATACATGCTGCGATATTCACGAGCAGATTTTGTGAAATCAATTTGAGAACCTTTTAGCACAACATAATTGCCTCCCTTTTTATTTGATAGAATATCAAGTGCATCTTTTGAAAAACTTTTCGCGATGATACCATCACTTACCACTTTTGAAATATATTCAGCGGTCCTAATGTCAATATGTCCACTGTAAGCAATAAAGTCGCCAAAACTAGAGAGTGGGTCTACACTTCTAGCGCGTTTATAAATGTCAGCCGGTGATTCAACACGTTCAGTTTTGTCGGCACACACAGCAACACCAGTTGGAATAGTATGTTTAAAAGATGCCGCACAGTCTTTATCTAATACAGTTTGAATTTCATTAACAAGACGCCATGACCCAATAGCATCAAGAGTATTAATATAACCGATATTACCGTTTAATACAGTGAAGGGTAATTCCTCGTCATTAAAAGAACATATAGCGGCAGTTTCATTATTTGGATTCATACCGTATTTCAATTTTCGTTTCTCTCTAATTGTTAAGTTAACAATGTCTTTGTTGAAATAAGAGTTAATATTATTGTCATATTCGGCAATTGTTTTGAACGCCTCTCTAGCGAGGTTGTATTTGAATGTATTACCAATTTTGTCATAATCAATTTGGATATTCTCTCCTTTTGAATAGTCATTAACTGAGAGAATTTCATCCATGTAACTTTGATATTGTTCTGGGTTTGTTAATATACAAACAGTTTTGTAATTTTTAGCGGCAGAACGAATAAGTGTAGGTCCACCAATGTCAATATTTTCAATAATAGTATCATGATCTGCACCAGAGTTTACGGTCTTTTGAAATTGATATAAATTTGCAACAACAAGATTGAAACGAGGAATATTATGTTGTTTAAGTTCAGTCATGTGGTCTTCTGAAAGATGAGATGCAAGAATTCCTCCAAGAATATTAGGATGTAGCGTTTTAACTCTACCATTTAGCATTTCAGGGAAATTAGTAACGTCACTTACCCGATGTAATTGCGAAGTAAACTGTTCATTTCCAGGTTGCTTTGAAATATTTTCAATATAACTGTAAGTTCCTCCGGTTGAAAAAATATTGAAGTTATGTTTCCAAAGGAAAGGTATAAGACGATTGAGTCCTGTCTTATCGGTTACGCTTACAATAGCGTTATACATTATATATAATAATAAAATGAAAGTTTTAAATAAGTATTCTATTAATTAATAGATAAATCAAAAAACAAAACAAAAAAATAAAACAAAACAAAAATTTAGTATTTTACAAAGGCATTTAAATAATAAAATAGTAAATAACATATTATTAATGCTTTTAAAAGTTGATTGTAGAGAGAATAAATTAATTCCTTTGTTAGAAAGTATTATAAAAGGATACAATAATGAAAAAGGTGAAAATACAATAAAATTAGAAGTAGAAAGTTTAAATATAGGCGATGCGATGATTATAGATGATACGGATAAAGACAATTTAAAAAATTTAATGATGTTTGAACGTAAAACAATAGCGGACCTTGCTGGCTCAATAAGTGACGGTAGATATAATGAGCAATCATTTAGGTTAGATAAAAGTGAAATACATAATCATAATATAATTTATTTGATTGAGGGTGATATTAGGAATTATCGTGTCAATTCAAGAATTACCAAAAATATAATCTATTCTAGTATAGTATCATTAAATAGTTATAAAGGATTTTCTGTTATACGTTCATTTGATGTGAATGAGACGGCGACAATAATATTTCAGACGGTTTGCAAAGTAATTAAAAATAAGTTAAAGACCGAAATGTTTTATAAAAATAATAACTCGGTAGTAGATAATAATGCAAATTGTAATACAGTTGCAGGTAATACAATGATAGGTAATACAATGGAAGGTAATAAGGAAACAACAGAAAAAAATGTAGTAGAAAAAAACGTAGTAGAAAATGAATATATTGATGTGATTAAACAAACAAAGAAGAGTAATATAAATAAAAATAATATTAATGAAATCATGCTTTCACAGATACCATGTGTTAGTGTAAACGTGTCAAAAATAGTTATGGGAAAATATAAAACAATTAAAAATCTTATTAAAGAGTTGGAAAATAGTCCGGATGTATTGAATGATTTAAAAATGGTTGATAGCAAGGGAAAAGAGAGAAAAATAAATAAAACTTCAATTGAAAATATAAAAATATTTCTTTCAATTTAAATTGAAAATTTCTCTCGATTTAAAGTGAAAGACAATAAATAAATTTATTAGTAATATATAAATGAAATTAGTAGATGACGGAATTGTCTATTTGAAAGATAACAAGTATGGTGTAATAGTAGCTTTAGCGATTTTATACACATTGTATGAATTTTACAAGATTGGTGTTAAAGCAAATGAGTCGCGTGGTATAGAAGGTTATGAAAACGAAAAACTTAGGCCAGCAAATATAGATGAGGCGATTAAAAGTCTAAAAAAAACAAATACAGGAATTAAAGATGCATTACATTGTGATAAATATAAAAGCCAATATGAAGACTACTTAATCGAGTTATATGATTATGTAAATCTTTCTGCATTAGGAGAGTGTGTAAAACCAGATACTAAAATAAAAGATAAAATGAAAAATTTAGAGTTAATTGAAAAAAGATATGCTCCACTTAAAGAATTAGTGAATGAATCTATGAAAACTCTACAGAATGAGGTTAAAAAGTAAATCAAATTGAATGAAATGAAATCAAAATGAATGAAATGAAATCAAATTGAATGAAATGAAATCAAATTGAATGAAATGAAATCAAATTGAATGAAATGAAATCAAATTGAATTGAATTATCATAAATTCAATTAAATTATAAAGTATTAAAACGTTCATCTTCATCATGCTTTGTAAAATGTCCCTCTTCTACTAATTGTCTTGCATACTTTGCACCACCCCAATTAGTGCTCATTGCATTAGCAGATTTTTCTTTGTTTTCATCAATATCTAAATCAATATGAGTTAAAACATCGTTAAATGCAGAAACTTTCTTTTGAATTTCTTCTTTATTTTCATGCGCGTTGCAAGAATTAGCATTTAATCCACCTTGTTGATTTTCAATAGATGGTCTTAATTTATAATTAGAATTATTTTGTGCGTCATATTCATGTTGCAAAAATAAAACGGGACAATTTATACCCTTAGCTCTTTCCCATTCTATGTATTCTGTATATTCTTCTAAATTATTAAATTGTATAGGATTAACACCTGGAACATACGCTAATTTAGAATTGTATAAAAAGATATGATTACCTTTTTTAACTAATAAGTCGTAACACTCTTTATCTTCATTAATAAATGTTTCAACAAAATCTTTATGCGTAAAATTAGCAGTAAAATATGCACCTAATAAAAATATTATTCCTATAATTGTTAATTTAAGTATTTTAGTTATTTTTACCATATATATATAAAATGTTATTATAAAAATAAATTTGGTATTATAATATTTATAATTTATATATGCGTGGAATTTATATTGATGATAATGTAGATGAATTGAAAAGCAAATTAAGCAATAGTAATATAGTAGTTTTAGTATATGCTCCATGGTGTGGGCATTGTAATGATATGAAATCTGATTGGAATAAAGTTACAAATCAACTAAAAGATAGAGATGATTTGGATGGGTTTATTTCTAGAATACAGATTGATGATGTTGGTAAATTAAATGAGCCGGAATTAGAAGATATCATTGGCGTTCCAACCATTGTATATATGAATAAAGGGTCAAAAGCAGGAACATACAATGGAGCACGAAAAGCTAAACCAATTGAAGATTGGATATTAAGTAAATTAGGTGATAAACACGTAGACAGTGTAGTATTAGAGAGAAAAAAGAGAGGAAAAAAGAGAGGAAAAAATACAGGAGATTTATCAGATGTTGCTGATAAAGTTAACATAATAAGAACAATGTATGGAGGTTATAATTGGCAAAAACCTTCTGTAAATAAAACTAAAAGAGGTTTAACTTCTAAAAATAAAACAAGTTTTAGGGTTAGAAGACGAACTACTAGAAGAAAAAGTAGGGAATTAACAAGTAGAGTTGTTTCGAGATTGAATAAATCAAAGAAATCAAAAGACAGAAAATCAAAAGACAGAAAATCAAAAGACAGAAAATCAAAAAGCAAGAAATAAAGATTTCTTTATTACTTGATAATTTTTAAAAATTGAAAAATTTATTAACATATAAATAAATGTTAATAAATACATTATGGCACAAAGCAAACCTCAAAATCAGCATTTTCGTATTTTCGATTTTTCGGCATATGATATCTCAATGCGAGAGGATGACGAAGAAAATGAAGATAGTGGCAGTGATGATGAATTCAAACCATATGTAAAAAAGATTGATGAAAATGAATTTAAAATCCAAATGTTTGGTATCAACGAAAAAGGCGAGACTTGTGCTATTAAGATTACAGATTATACACCATTCTTCTTTATAAAAGTGAATGAAAGTTGGAAGAACCGTGATGTCTCTAAATTTAAAGACCACATCATTGAAAAAATTGGAAAGTATTATGAAGAATCAATTACAAATATGGAATTGGTAGATAGAAAAAAACTATATGGTTTTGATGGTGGCATTACTCATAAATTTGTAAGGATTACATTTAAAAACACAATATGCATGAATAAAGTAAAAAATCTCTGGTATGATATTATTAAGAAACCAAAATATAGTAAGAAACTTAAGCGTCTTGGTTATGAATACAAACAAGGACCGGGAGAAAAATTTCTGGAAATTTATGAAGGTAATATTCCACCACTTCTGCGTTATTTCCATATTTCACAAATATCACCATCTGGATGGGTAAACATAAAAAATGCTCGACCGAAAGGAAAACACTCAAAAGAAACTCATTGCACATACGAATATGAGATATCAAGAGCAAATATCGAACCTTTAAATGATAAGGAAGACCGTGTTCCTTATAAGATTTGTAGTTTTGATATTGAAGCTAGTAGTAGTCATGGAGACTTTCCTGTTCCGGTGAAGAGCTATAAAAAGTTGGCAACAAATATCATTGATGCATTTAATAATATGGATGATGATGTATCTAAGATGACTTCACATAAATTTAGAGAGAATATCAAAGATATGATAAATGCTGCCTTTTATCCCGATGAATTTCACAACGAAGATATTGAACAGGTATTTCCACAAGATATACCTAAGTCGTCTCATTTGGACACAAGGTTTAATAGATTTATGGAATCAACCATTAAATTAAATGACGGAGATGGATTGGATGATTCTGTATTGACGGTAGAAAAAGCATTTGAATCATTTAAAGATAATAATGATGAAGATGAATATAATGAGTATTCTATAAAATCACGGGTGGAAATTGAAGTAGATAATGTGAATGTCGAAGAAATTGTAAAACATAAAAAATTTGATAGAGAGACAAAAATTAATTATCTAACGATATTGCTTGGTCGCCCCGGATGCTTTCCAAAATTAGAAGGTGATAAGGTTACATTCATAGGGTCAACATTCATGAAATATGGTGAGTCGGCACCATATAAAAATACATGCATCGCATTAGGGGATTGTGATAATGTTATGACTGAAAATACAGAGCCAATCATAAAGTGTAAAACAGAGAAGGATGTATTACTTGAGTGGACAAAGTTGATTCAGAAAGAAGACCCTGATATTATTATTGGTTATAATATATTTGGTTTTGATTACAGGTTCATGTTTGAACGAGCCAAGGAAAATATGTGTGAAGAAGAATTCTTGAAATTGTCACGAAATCAAGATGAAATTTGCGGAAAAGAAAAAGATGGCAGATGGAATATTGAAGAAACAAGTATTGTAATTGCAAGTGGACAACATGACTTGTATTATATCAAAATGGAAGGGAGATTGCAAGTAGACCTCTATAATTATTTTAGACGAGACTACAATCTTACATCTTATAAATTGGACTATGTTGCAGGGAATTTCATCGGTGATAAAGTAAAATCAATAGAAACTGATGAATTAGCAAAAACTACAAAAATTGTCACAAAAAATATGACAGGACTTCTTGTAGGTAGTTATATCAACTTTGAAGAAATCGGTCATTCTAGTGAATATTATCAAGAGGGGAAAAAGTTTGTTGTAAGTAGTATTGAATCAGATGGTTTCAAAATAAATGGGATTGCAACACCAGATATGAAGACAAAAACTGTAAAATGGGGTTTAGCAAAAGATGATGTGTCGCCACAAGATATTTTTAGAATGACAAATGAAGGTCCTGCATCAAAATCGGTTATTGCAAAGTATTGTATTCAAGATTGCAACTTGGTTCATTACCTGATGAATAAGATCGATGTTATTACTGGATTTATTGAAATGGCTAAAATTTGCAGTGTGCCAATGAACTTTCTGGTAATGCGTGGTCAGGGAATTAAATTGACTAGTTATATTGCAAAAAAATGCAGAGAGAAAAATACGTTGATGCCGGATATTGAAAAGGGTTCAGGAGACGACGGTTATGAGGGTGCTATAGTTTTACCACCAAAAACAGGTTTGTATCTTGATACGCCTGTAGCATGTGTTGATTATAGTTCTCTATATCCATCATCAATGATAAGTGAAAATTTATCGCATGATAGTAAAGTGTGGACTAAAGAATATGATTTAAAAGGTGCGCTCATTCGTGAGACAGGTGAAAAGAATCACAAAACAGGGAAGTTTATATATGATAATTTGCCTGAGTATGAATATGTTGATGTTAAATATGATACATATCGCTACGTTCGTAAAAACCCGAATGCGGCGGCGCAGAAGATAATTTCCGGTCATAAAGTTTGTCGTTTTGCACAATTTCCAAATAATGAAAAAGCGATTATGCCCTCAATTCTTAAGGAGTTGCTTGCAGCAAGAAAGGCGACAAGAAAAATGATACCACAACAGAAAGATGAATTTATGAAAAATATTTTAGATAAGCGTCAGTTGAGTTATAAAGTCACAGCAAATTCGTTATATGGTCAGTGTGGTGCAAAAACTAGCACATTTTATGAAAAGGATGTTGCTGCATCAACAACAGCAACTGGTCGAAAATTATTAACATATGGCAAACGAGTAATAGAAGAAGTATATGGAGATACATATTGTGATACAAAAAATCACGGAAAGGTAAAAAGCAATGCAGAATATATTTATGGAGATACAGATTCGGTATTCTTTGCATTTAATTTGCAAGATTTAGATGGTAATAGAATTGTTGGTAAAAAAGCACTTGAAATTACAATAGAATTAGCAATAGAAGCAGGTAAGATGGCAACAAAGTTTTTGAAAGCGCCACACGACCTTGAATATGAGAAAACATTCTTACCTTTTGCGTTGCTGTCAAAGAAGCGATATGTAGGAATGCTCTTTGAAGAAGACCCTGATGTTGGTTATAGAAAGGAAATGGGAATTGTTCTAAAGAGGCGTGATAATGCGCCTATAGTAAAGGATGTGTATGGTGGAATAATTGACATATTAATGAAAGAACAGAATGTTGATAGTGCTGTAAAGTTTTTGAAATCATCATTGCAAGAGATTGTTGATGAGAAAATTCCAAAAGAGAAATTAATAATTACAAAATCATTAAGGTCTCATTATAAAAATCCAAATCAAATTGCACATAAGGTATTGGCAGATAGAATTGGTAAACGAGACCCAGGAAATAAACCATCGAATGGTGATAGGATTCCGTTTATCTATATTAAAAATCCAAAAAAGAGAGCATTACAAGGTGAAAAAATAGAGACACCACAATTTATTAAAGAAAATAAGCTGAAACCAGATTATGCACATTATATAACGAATCAAATTATGAAACCGGTATCACAAGTATTTGCTTTGCCGGAAGTAATGGAACAACTACCAGGTATGAAAGGCAAACCATTAAAACTTCGTCAATATAAAAAAGAAGTGCAGGCCATAAAAGAATCTTTGAGTGAATTTTCAGATGCAGAATATGAAGAAAAATATAATAAGAAACTAGAAATGTTGCGTAATAAATATGTTAAAAACTTGCTGTTTGACAAATATATTACGGCGGCAGATAATACATCAAGTGGTGTAAAAACAGTAAGTTCATTCTTTTAAAAAGATGAAAATTAATTATTAAAGAGCAAAGAAATATGTATATATATATATATTATAATGACTGGTGAAACTGAAACAGTTTTAACTGAAACTGAAAAACAAGAATTATTTAATAATAATATAACGAAACCTGGTGGCGTGCAAATAAATAATAATGAAAAAATGAGTATTTTAACATATTTTACAATTTTACATATGTTATTTCCTAATGAATTTACTTCGGGTAATTCTGAAAATATAAAAACATTAGTAAGAACAGGAGGAATACGACAAATTCCTAAACATTTAATTCCTAAAACTGAACATTTTGAAGATTTACGTAAAAGGCACCCGCAGTCATGGATTGATTTTTTTAATAAATTTATAAATAATCACTATAAAAGTATTAAAGATGATACTGTAAATAATATAAGCAGTATAGAAACTATAGGAGACTTTTTAACGGGTGAAAATAATCAAAATTCAATACCAATATTAATAGAAGCTTCAAAATTGTATTTTGAACAATTAAAAAATTTATTAAATGATGCTAATCTGTTAGTTTTAGGAAAACACCCTTTGTCAAATATAAAAAATTTGTATATTAAAAATAATACTGGAACAGTAATTTTTAACGAAACACCTGATAATTATAATACTATAATACTTGTTATATTGATATCAGAATTAATAGCTATAAATAACCCAGACTATATAAAAACAATTTTTATGAATGCCGCTACCGAAGACGGAAAGTCAAGCAGTGCAGAAGCACGGCAAGATGGACAGCCAGGCAGTGCAGACGGAGAGTCAAGCAGTGCAGAAGCACAGCAAAATGTACAGCAAGATAGTGCAGACGGACAGCCAGGCAGTGCAGACGGAGTGAAAAAACAAATAAAAGACGTATTTTATGCAAGTGTGAATAAGCTACCTGCAAAAGGAAAAAGCGCATTTGATAGTGTAAAAAAACTAAAAGGAGATATGTCTCAACTGAATTCGATGAATGCAGCAAAAAGTTTTTGTCAAAATCTATTGGATAATACAAAAAAAATTGAAACAGAACTTAACACAAACCTTCAAACACAATTCGGAATAACAATTAACACTGATGATACAGTTAGTAATGAGATAATAAGTGATATTGTAACTTATATAGAAATGATAACTAACGAAAAACAATTAGAATCTAATAAATTAAACACTCAAGACCATGAAGGTGGTAAAAAGAGCCGCAAAAAACGACGTAAGAAAACAAGAAAAAAGAAAAAACAAACCAAAAAACGTAAGACAAAACGTTATAAGAAGCCCACCAGACGTAGAAAGTAATTAAAACCGACAAATAAGTTATGACAATTTACAATATATATAAAAAAATTACATTTAAAAGTATTTTTTTTATAATACTAATGAATGATAATATAAATTCAAATACTAATAATTATGTAGAGCCGGTTGACATGTTAAATGCAATACAGTTGTTAAACAATATTTCACAAGAAAATGATGATCAAGAAATTTGTGTGATATGTCAGGATATTTTAGATAATGGCGAACAAGTGCATTTTTTACCAGAATGTAATCATGGATATCATACAAATTGTATTTTAACTTGGTTTAGAACAGGTAATAATAATTGTCCTTGTTGTGGAAATAGAGGTGTTAATTATCACGAACCAAAACAAACAGCAGCACCAAGAACAAGATGGGGATGGGCTTTCTCAAAGAGAATTAAACGAAACCCAAGATATGTTTCACTTAGAAGATTTTCACATCAAAAAGATGCACCAAAACAATTGAAAGAATTAGTATCTAAATTAAAGGAACATGAAGACAATTTAGATGAGCTACAAAAAAAGTTTAAAGCAACATCAAATGAAAGGGAAGAGATGAAGTGCAAAGAAGAAAAATTAGCTGTTAAGAGTTTTTATAATAAACGAACACGACTACAAAACAAAATAAATGAATATGTAGCAAAAATAACAGATTATCCAATTATTCCACTTATAATACCTAAGAAAAAGTCAATAAATTAATCAATCTCATTCATAGAAATGTCGTTAAAATCGGTTGTAGTTGTTGAAATAACTGGTGTCATAAACGAAAATGCCATCTCAACTTGATTATTAGATACATCATTTGACATATTAGTTTGTAATTGATTAACAAGTGCATTAGCCATTGTTCTTGTTAATTCTGCAATGGCACTATTTTGTATGGAATTCTCTCCGGAAACGTCATGCGTAAAATTTATTTCTTGAATATGTAAAGAATCACTATCTTGGTTATTAATTAAAAGTGCTTCTTGTGAAGGTTCTGGAATAACATCTTCAGATGATGTAGGAAATATATTATAACAAATATCAAATTGCGTCTGATATTGTTGATTGATATTATTTGAGAAATCGATAATAGGAGTGTTAGTGTTCATATTGGTATTCACATCAGTGTTCATATTAGTATTCACATCAGTGTTCATATTAGTATTTATATGATTAATTAAATTACTACTTCGATTGTTAGTTCGATTATTAGTTCGATTGTTAGAAATATCATTATTTGAAGCGTCTCTTATATCATATCTGCACATAGGACATCTTACATGGTTTCTAAACCATCCATAAAATTCATTCGGATAAAAAATATGACCACAATGATTGATTCTTATAACAATATCATTTTCATTGAAGTTTTCATTTCGAATGGGACAAATAGAATTAATAGGGTTATTAATTTCACTATATGAAAGAATTTCGGTAGCATTATTAATTTGTTCTGTAGATGGGAAAACTTCTACATTACTATTGAGAAAGCTTCCAAGATTATGGAAATTGACAGGATTAATGGGTGAATTGTTATTTCTATTTAGGAAAACTCTAGATGGTCTTCTTCCGGGAAAGCTGGAACTTCTAGAAGCCGGAATTCTCTCTCTAGCACTGTTATGTAATAAAGAATTAAAAATGGAAAGTTGTGATATTTGACTAGAAAGAACAGTATTTTGTTGAAGTTGCATGTTATGTACAAAAAGCATAAAGTTATCAATCATATCTTGATTGTAATCGAGTCTTTGATTATTCATTATATTATATTAATAATGATAATTATTAAATCATATTAAAATAAAATATTTAAAAATATATCAGGTTTTAATATAAATGGCGAATGTAAAAGGTTTAACAGGGTTAGCAAATCTTGGAAACACGTGTTTTCTGAATTCATGTATGCAAGTATTATCAAATACAAAAGAATTAAATAATATTTTTGAAAATAAAAAAGAATTATTGAGTCAAAGACTTCAAGATAAAAGTAGCAAGGTGTATTCGTCTGCATTACTTTTAAATGAATGGATAGAATTAAAAAATTTAATGTGGAGTAAAAATTGTATAATCTCTCCAGGAAAGTTTGTTAAAAATATACAAACAATAGCGGAAGAAAAGGACCGAGATATTTTTACAGGTTATGCACAAAACGATTTACCAGAATTTTTGCTATTTATATTTGAATCATTTAATGAGGCATTGAGTAATAATGTCTCGGTAATAATATCTGGAAATGTAGAAAATGATACAGACCAACTAGCAAAAAAATGTTATAATATGATAAAACAATTATATGAAAAGGAATATTCACCACTTCAAGATTTATTTTATGGTATTAGTGTGACAACAATAACAAATAAAAGTGGAAAGTTGATTTCAACAGTTCCAGAACCCTTTATGATGTTGAGCTTACCAATGCCATTAGAAAAAAATTTAACATTAGAATCATGTTTTGATTTATATTGTAAAAAAGAGGTTTTAGAAGGAGACAATGCACTAATAAATGAAAAAACGAATGAAAAAGAAGACGTTAATAAAGGAATATTATTCTGGAGTTTGCCAAATATTCTTATGATAGACTTAAAGCGATTCACAAATACAAACCGTAAGAGACAAGACCCAATAGATATTCCCCTCTTAGATTTAGATTTAAGTTCATATGTTATAGGATATAAACGAAAGTCTTATGTTTATGATTTATATGCAGTGTGTAATCATGAAGGTGGTTGTTCTGGCGGACATTATACGGCAAATGTAAAGAAGGAAGATGGCAAATGGTATAATTTTAACGATACTAGTATAAAAGAAATTAAGAGAAATCATGTAATTTCTTCAAAAGCATACTGTTTATTTTATAAAAAAAAACATATATAATATATAAATGAGCTATTTAAATAATTCGGTAAACTTAAATTCAGCAACAGCAGTAAAATCTTTTAATGATGATATTTCAAATTCAATGACACCTGGTCTTTTAGGAGTATTATTATTTGTTATAGTTATATACTATTACTTATTTTATTCTCTCGGAATGAAAGTAGCACCACCATCTACACAACCACCTTCGATAGGTGCGATGGTAATCGAATTAATGTTATGGGCGCTATTTATAGTATTAATAGGAATAAATGCATTACAATATTATTATGAAATAGATGTTACGGCTGAAATAAAAAACTTTTTTTCAGATGACCCAAAGATTGACATAACAGTTACACAGCCTGTAGAAGAAGAAGATGCAGGTAAACCAACAATTGCGATTCAAAAGCAAGTATTTCATTTGAAAGATAATAAATATACTTATGATAATGCTAAAGCAGTATGTAAAGCATATGGCGCAAGATTAGCAAACTATGATGATATGGAAAAGGCGCAAAGAGAAGGCGCCGAATGGTGTAATTACGGTTGGTCAGAGAATCAAGCAGCTTTATTTCCAACACAAAAAGCGACCTGGGAAAAATTACAAAAGATAAAGGGGCATGAAAATGATTGTGGTCGCCCGGGTTTAAATGGTGGTTATATTGCAAATCCTAATGTAAAGTTTGGAGTAAATTGTTATGGTTTTAAACCAAAAATGAATTTGAATAGCAGAAACTTGATGGATAATAATGAAGTTTATCCAAAGACGGAGAAAGAGATTGAGTTTGAAAAGAAAGTTAAGAAATGGAAGAAAGAAATAAATAATTTGGTTGTTGCACCATTTAATGGTTCAAGATGGAGTGTTATTTAAAAATAATAATTAAATTAAATAATAATTAAATCAAATAATAATTAAATCAAATAATAATTAATAAAATTTAATATTAAATTATTATTTACGTCGTGTTCTTTTAGCAGTGTTTCTAGATTTTTTTCTTGTAATCTTATTCTTAATATTATTTTTATCACTATTATTCACACTATTATTTTTATCACTAGTATTTTTATCACTAGTATTTTTATCACTAGTATTTTTATC